>ENA-OYZA01000339-OYZA01000339.1-human-gut-metagenome-genome-assembly--contig:-NODE-339-length-16198-cov-4.124326_pt1 | contig 16198 bp, 9 predicted proteins | sample MGYA00243257_ERZ653465 | MGnify/ENA primary metagenome ERZ653465 (study PRJEB26926, sample SAMN06164939) | human gut metagenome | biome: ENVO:00009003; feature: ENVO:2100002; material: ENVO:00002003...
ATCTCAACTAACATATAGCTATCTAATAAAGGGTTCGCACATTTGAAACGAAAGCAAAATGTCTGCTACGATAAAAAGTTCGGCTATTCGCACCTTTGATGTTTTTTGCCTAATTGAGTACGATTAAGGCGAAAGGAGCGATATGCTATGAAAAAGAGATTAACCGCTTATATGCTTACTTGCCTAATGATTTTGCTCGTAGGTTGCAGCAGTAACACAGTCAAAGAAGCCGCAAAAAATGAAAAGAATACAGAGACTTCTTTTCCGGCTGGTAATACTGAAACGCAATCTCAAGAAGAAACATCAACCGAACAGGAAAGTGCATTTATTCAGGAAAAAACGCCGAATACGACTGAAAAAGCCAAAATAGTCGATGAAAGTAGGGCTATCACCAATGTTCAGTCAAAATCGGCAGAAGAAAAAAGTCCTGAAAAACCGAAAGCAGAACCGTCAAAGCAGGCAAATACACCGACTGCTTCCGAAAAACACACGGAGCAATCAAAAGAACCGACATCCGGTACACAAAAGCCGACTGAAAAGCCAAAAGAGCCGAAATCCACAGAGCCGCCAAAACAGACTTTTGATGTAGGCGAATATGTGAGTTATGCAAAGAACTATGCTCAAAGTATCGGCTTGGAGGTGGACAGTACAGCGACGGAATGTTGGGACAATCCTATTACAGCAAATAGCAGGCGAACAGGCATTAAAGACGACATTAAAAGTAGGCTGAACAGATACAAAAATGTTGAGGGCTTTACAGCAGTATGGGTATGGGCTGAAAAAGTATCCGATACGGAATACGAAATCTACATCGGATATTGCTAAAACTAAATCAAACACAGAATTGAACGCACTGATAATCGGTGCGTTCTTTCGTTTTAAGGAGGAAAACAAAATGGTAAAAACGAAATTCAAGAGAGCTGTATCGCTTGTAATGGCTGCGGTTCTCAGTCTCGGTGTATTTGCAAATATCGGGACAACTGCCTATGCCGCTTCGGGCACGAAGTCCGATGTGTATATTATGCAACTTCCCCGTAGCGGAGATACAAATAACAACGGTAAGTGGGGTCACGGTGAACTCAAATTTATGAACGGTTGGTACTCTCACGCAATAAGCACCGATTCACTCAGAGCAATGGGTTCGTATTCGGGGAATATTGCTTACTGTATCGAGCCGGGCACGGGTCAGCATACCGGAGATACTCTTACCGAGAAAAACGAGGATTATTTCAATAACCTTGGCTCTAACGGCACAATTTCCGGTGATGATATTCGACTTAATATCGGTCGTATTTTGCAGTACGGATATTGCGGCAGCATTAGCACAAGTTGGAAGTCGCAGAACAGCGATGACGCAGATAAACTTTCACACGCAATCGCAACACAGCTCCTGATTTGGGAAACCATTGTCGGCGAAAGAGATGAAAGTTTTAATCATAAGTCGCCCGGCAGTTATGACGCTATTCTCGACCACATTCAAAAAGGTCATCCCCTTTATAGCCGTATTATGGCTTACTACAACAGTATGTCTGAAAGTGTACAGAAGCACACAAAAGTACCGAGTTTCTGTACTAAGTCAAGCGGCTCTGCAAAGGTAAACGAACTTAAATGGGACGGAAGCAAGTATGTTACTACTCTTACCGACTCAAACGGAGTGCTTGGCAATTATGAGTTTTCTGCCAATATTGACGGCGTAACTTTTTCTAAAAGCGGAAACAAGTTGACGGTTTCAATGAACAAAGCACCGAGCAAGGAGTTTACAATTACCGCAACCAAAACAAACGGCACTCGCAAAGGCATTGTTGTTTGGACGGACGGTAAAAACTCTCCCGGTAACGGTATTCAAGATGTCGTTTCGTACAGTCAGAATGTCAGTGACCCAGTGAAAGGCTTTGTGAAAATGAAAGTCAGCTACGGTTCTTGCAAAATTGTAAAGACGAGCGAGGACGGAAAGGTTGACGGTATCAAATTCACAATCACAGGTAACGGAGTTAATCAGACTGTTACTACAGCAAACGGCGGTAAGTTTCAGCTTGATAATCTTATGCCCGGCGTATATACCGTAACGGAACAGTCCATTGATAAATATGTCCCGCAGGAGGTTCACAGAGTAACCGTTGTTGCCGGTCAGGTGGCAACCGTAAACTTCAATAATGTTCTCAAAAGAGGTAATCTTCAGGTCATCAAGTCATCGGAAGATAATCTTGTGGAGGGTGTGAAATTCCACCTTTACGGTACTTCCCTTGCAGGCATTGCCGTTGATGAATATGCGGTTACTGACAAAAATGGTGTTGCAACATTCAAAGATGTACTTATTAGCGGAAGCACACCATATACGCTCGAAGAAGTGGATACAGCAATCCGTTATGTTGTTCCGGAAAAGCAGACTGCACCGATTAAATGGAATGAGGTTACAAACCGAGACTTTACCAATATTCTTAAAAAGTTCAGCGTAACTGTAACAAAGAGCGACCGAGAAGAAGGCACTGCTCAGGGTGACGCTAAACTTTCCGGTGCTGTTTACGGTATCTACAAAGGCGAAACACTTGTGGATAAGTATGTAACCGACAGCGACGGACAGTTCACCACAAAAGAATATGTCTGCGACAGCGATTGGACAGTAAGAGAAATCACACCGTCCGAGGGCTATCTTCTTGATAAGACAGTACACAAGGTAGGTGCAGAACCAAAGCTCTTTACGATTGAACACAACCTTGTTTCTAACGATGTTACCGAACAGGTTATGAAAGGAAATATCGCTATCATCAAACACACCGATGACGGTGAAACAAAGATTGAAACACCTGAAAGCGGTGCAACTTTTGAAATCTATCTTAAATCTTCCGGAAGTTTTGAAGCAGCAGAAGAAGATGAACGAGATACTGTTGTCTGTGATGAGAACGGTTTTGCTCAGACAAAGGATATGCCTTACGGCGTATATACCGTTCATCAGACCAAAGGTTGGGAAGGTCGTGAGTTTATGAAAGACTTTGATGTTTTCATTTCTCAGGACGGACAGACCTACCGTTATCTCATCAACAACGCAAACTTTGAAAGCTATATCAAGGTGGTAAAGGTTGATGCAGAAACAGGCAAGACAATTCCGTATGCAGGTGCAGGCTTCCAAATCTATGACCCTGCCGGAAACAAAGTAAGTATGACATTTACTTATCCTACACCGACAACTATCAACACTTTCTACACCGACGCAGACGGACAGCTTGTAACTCCCGAAAAACTTGAATACGGCAAAGGTTATTCACTTGTTGAGGTTCAAGCGCCCTATGGGTATGTACTCGACAGTACTCCTGTTCCTTTTGATGTAACGGAAGAAAACTCCACACAGGAAGGCGGTATCACATTGATTAAGGTGGATAAGCCGAATATGGCTCAGAAAGGCACAATTTCCGTTGAGAAAACCGGCGAGGTGTTCTTTGGTGTGAATGTTTTTGGCGAGAAAGATAAAGATGTGATTTATCAGCCGGTATATACAGTCAAAGGACTTGCAGGTGCGGTTTATGAAATCACAGCCGATGAAGATATTATCACACCGGACGGCACACTTCGTTATCACAAGGGTGATGTGGTTGATACCGTGACAACCGATGATGAAGGTTTTGCCAAGAGCAAGGAACTCTATCTCGGAAAATACACGGTAGTAGAAATCAAAGCACCTAACGGTATGGTTATCAATAACGAAAAACATTCGGTTGAACTCACTTATGCAGGTCAGGATGTAGCCGTAACAGAAACCGTAACCAGCTTCTATAACGAGAGACAGAAAGTAAAGATTTCTCTTGAAAAGGTGCTTGAACAGAATGACACCTTTGGTATCGGTAAGAATGATGAAATCAAAAACATTAGCTTCGGACTATACGCAAAAGAAGATATTGTATCTTCAAGCGGCACAGTCATTCCGGCAGATGGTTTGATTGAGATTATCACGCTTGATGAAAACGGAACAGCGATTGCGAATACAGACCTTCCGTTTGGCAGCTACTATATCAAGGAAATTACCACAGATGAGCATTATATCCTTTCTGATACACAGTATCCGTTCACATTTGAGTATGCCGGTCAGGACACCGAAATTGTTGAAATCAAAGTAAATGACGGTAAGCCGATTGAGAATAAACTCATCTACGGTTCTGTATCCGGTAAGAAGATTGACGAGAATGGAGAAGCACTTGGAGGTGCTTTAATCGGCATCTTCAAAGCAGATGAAACCGAATTTACAAAAGAACACGCTATTATGACTGCCACATCTGAAAAGGACGGCAGTTTTTCTTTTGCAAAAGTTCCTTATGGACAGTGGATTGTAAGAGAGATTGAAGCTCCGACAGGATTTGTCCTTGATGATACTTCCTACGAAGTGAACATTTCCGAAAACGAACAGGTCGTTGAAATCGAAATTACCAACGAATATATTCACGGCAACATTCAGCTTACCAAAGTTGACGCAGATTATCCCGATAACAAACTTACAGGTGCAACCTTTGAAGTTTACAGAGATGTAAACGGCGATGGCAAACTTGACGACGGCGATGAACTTATCGGAAATCTTAAAGAAACCTCAACAGGTATCTACGAGATGAAAGAACTTCTCTACGGAAAATATCTTGTAAGAGAAACCAAAGCACCGGACGGTTTTGAACTTGATAAGGGTGTTTATTCCGTCTTTATTGAGAATGATGAAACCACCTACAATGTTGAAAACAAAGCAGGAGTCGGCTTTATCAATCAGGCAATGAAAGGCAACCTGAAAATCAAAAAGACATCTTCTGACGGTAAGGTCGAGGGCTTCACTTTCAGAGTAACCGGAGAAAACGGTTATGACCGCAGCTTCACAACCGATAAAAACGGCGAAATTTTTATTGAGGGACTTCGTATCGGCGAATATACCGTATCGGAAGTCAGCGACAATGTTTCTGCCGGATATGTTCTACCTGCCGATAAAAAAGCAAGCGTAAAGGTTGGCTCTACCACCGTTGTGGAAATGCATAATGTTCTCAGGGATACACCTAAGACCGGAGATAACAGCAAGCTCGGCTTGTGGACTGTGCTTGCAGGGCTTTCTGCTCTCGGAATTGCGGGAACAGCCTTTGCTGCACTCAGAAAAAAGAAAAAGGAGGACGATGAGTAATGGACGCTAAAACAATCGTAGCAGTTGTATTGGTCGCCTTTATTGTCGGCGGCTTTATCTTCTTGCAGATTAAAAACAGAAAGAAATAAGGAAAAACACAGTGGGCGGAGCGTAAAAAACTCCGCCCATATTTTTTGGAGGAATGAAATGAATAATCCCAATACGATAGAAAACCAAGTGCTAACTATTCTCAAAGAGAATACAGACGCACGAAACGACGATATGAAACTTTATCTTCTCGTTTGTAATCGTTGTTATCAACGGTATGAAAATCAAGATATAGGCGGTTTGCCTTTTGCGGTGATTATGAATTGCTACAAAGAACTGCATTTACCGCATTTCGAGAGTGTCAGAAGGTCACGAGCAAAGCTTCAGGCTTCACACCCCGAACTTGCGCCCAGTCCCGAAGTTCAGAGAGGACGAAAGCGTTGTGAGCATATGTATCAAACCTATGCAAAATCGAAATAACGATAAGGAGGACAAATAATGAAAGAGAAATTCACTTTTCAGCAGAAAACAAAGCTTCTGACGAAACTGTTTGACGCAGGTTGCAATACGGAAAAGAAATTGCAGCAGCTTGATATGGAAAGCATACTTAAAATTCCGGGTATCACCATTCCGGATATGAGCTTGATTATTGAGCTTCAGAAGCAGACCAAAGTTAATAAGCTGTTCTCTTATTTGGGAGGTGGTGCTGATGAGCAGACGGGAACAGAGTGACCGTCATATTATTTGGAGCAATATGAACCTTGAAGCTGATGACTGGCGTGACAGTTATAAAGAATACCTTGAAATCAACGGTTTAGATGATGACCCTAACGACGAAAACAAGCTATATGAGTATATGGTTGAAGCAAATGACGATTACCTTTCCGATGAAAGGCGAAATCTCGATATTCAGTTTTCACAACCGATTATCGTTATCGGCGACCTTGGCAGATGGAACGGCAGAGTGGCGGGATACAAAATGATTGATTCCGGCAGTATAACGGATTGCCTTTATTCCGATACCGATTATACCGAATGGTATGTGGACAAGTACGGCGACCTTCGAGCCAATGCCGTTCATCACGACGGTACAAACCATTATCTGTACCGTGTATTCAAAGATGGTGTTACCGATACGCAGATTGAAAATTTGCAAGATAAAATCTATAACGGAAAAGTTACAAGAGCCGACATCACACGAGTTACCAAAAGGCTCGGCGATGAGATTGCCGAAGTATATGGCTTTTCTATTCCAAAACAAAGACAATCAAACGAACAAGCGAGGTGAGAAAAATGGATTACAGAGTATTGACCGAAGCAGAGCGTAAATACACATACAGCCAAAGCCAGCAGCTCTCTATGCAGACCGGTCTTATCGGATATTTGCGAGCGGACTTCGGTTCTACCGGTAACGAGTTTTGGACGACTTGGAACGATTTCAGAAAAGACTTAAAAACCGATGAATTTAAGGCTGAATTTGATGGCGTTATAAACGGGTTGCGTGACGGAGATGTTTTGTCCGGCAGAAAGGCTATGTCCTCTTACTGTTATTCCACTCCCGACAGCTCCTTTAATGACGACCGCAACCATTACGGCATTCGTCTTGATACGGAAAAATACAGCTATCTTATGAGGTTTAACCCCAACAGGGGCGAGTACAATCTGTACTGCTATTGCTATCATAAAGAGTGGCTAAACAGCCATTTGAAAGACGCAGAGCGTGGCATTCGTTTCATCGACTCCCACTATAAAGAGCAGTTTCGCATTGCTGACGGCGAAAAAATAACCATTAAACTCAGCGATGGCAAAACAATGGAAAGAACTTGCAGATATATAGACGACTATCATTTGGAGGTCGGCACAAATCTATACCACATCTGTGAGTTCGCCGAGCTTTGCGAGAGAAACGGTCATACCGTAGAACCGGTCGAAAAGGAAAATATGAAATCCTCAAAAAGCAAAGAAAAAACACGATAAGGAGGTGCAAGTAAATGGCGAGAAAATACGAACTCATATCCGAACTCTATGACAGAACCTGCAAGACGGTTGTTTCCAATCCGCAGAACTGGCAGAATTTCTTGCAGTCTGCGTGCAGAAACTACAAACTGCGCTTTGACGAGCAGTTGCTTATCTTTGCACAGCGACCCGACGCAACGGCTGTGCTTGAAATTGAAAGATGGAATACTTCTTTTGGTCGTTGGGTAAATAAAGGCGCAAAAGGCATTGCCGTGTTTGAGGACGCAGACAGAAGCAGACAAAGACTCACCCACTACTTCGATATATCCGATACACACGAAAGCAGATACTCCCGTCCTGTTCCGCTTTGGAATATGAGAGATGAATATGCCGCAAGTGTGATTGAAACACTTGAAAGCACATTTGGTGAGCTTGAAAACAAGAACAATTTGAGCAATGCGGTTATGAGTGCCGCACAAAATGCTGCCGAGGATAATCTTCCAGACTATCTGAATGACCTTGTGTATAATAGTGAGGACAGTTTCCTTGAAGAACTCAGCGAGGATATGATTGCAAGCCTTTACAAAAAGGTTGTTGCAAACAGCGTGGCATATATGATGATGTCAAGGCTCGGTATAAATGCAGAAGAATACTTGGAAACCGATGATTTCCGTGATGTAACAAACTTCAATACGCAGGACACGCTTAATGCTCTCGGCATTGCCACAAGCGATATTGCAGAAATGGGACTTTCTGAAATATCTAAAACCGTTATGGCTTTGGATAAAGAAAATCGCACATTTGATAGAAGGAATGGCTTTGAGTACAATAAAGACGAAAACAAAAACGAAAGGAGTTTTGACGATGAAAGAAATCACATACACGAAGCAGGGAGATTACCTGATTCCCGACTTGACATTACCGGAACAGCCGGAGGTGACTCTCGGCAGATGGTCGCAGATGAGGAGAACTTATCTGAAGCAACATCACAAAATCCTATATTACAATCTTCTGACGAAGGGAATTCTGACACAGCACTTGGCGGAAGTTCAAGAGAGAGCGACCGACTTGGAGGAGAGCTTAGTCAAGCAGATGGCAGCGAAAGCAGGTCTAACCGAACAGATGAAAGCGGAAGATATGATGAAGTGGGTAGGATTGATGAACAACATCCGCAACTCCGCACAGGAAATCGTGAAGGAACAGATAATCTTCGCTTAGAATATTATGACCGCCGACACGAGGACAAAAGCCTACCGTTTTTTGGCAATGATGATACAATCCGAGAGATACTCGGTACTACGCCGCATTTGAAGGCTTCAAAAGAAGAAATCAAAGACTTCTTTGAACTGAATACAGATAGTGAGAGCCGTACCGAATATATCAAGAGTATTTTCAATAATGACTATACCGAACTCACATTAAAGGACGGCAGAACGGTAGGCTATAAGACATTTCAGAATGTTCTTCATTTGTGGGAAGGAAGTTATAACAACAGAACGGCTCAAAGCTACTACGACTGGGGTGTAATTGCACAGCATTTTGAGGCAATGAGGCTTTTAGGAGAATTGTCCGATGAGATAAAGCCGTTACCGTCAACGGATATGCAGATGAGCTTAATATCAAACAGTCAGGCAGAGGAACAAAAGTCCTCTGCCTTTTCTTTTTCTCAAGAGATTATCGACGCAGTTCTCACCCGTGGAAGCGGAATATCCGAGGGTAAAATGCGTATCTATGAGCAGTTTGAAAAGAGCCTATCCGCAAAGGAAAATGCAGATTTTCTCAAAAACGAATACGGTTGGGGCGGTTCATATCCTGTTATTGTCGGTGCAGGTATTGATGAAAACCACGACGGAAAAGGCATAACCCTTTCAAAAGGGTTTGGAAACGACGCACCTAAACTCATTCTTAAATGGAATCAGGTTGAAAAGCGTATCGGGGAACTTATCCGTATGGACAGATACCTCAATCCAAAAGAAAAGGAGCAATATCCGAAGTGGCTTGAAAAACAGGAAGAACGGCGAGCAGAACTTGCAGAGCAGCAAAGAAATCGTGAAATCCTCTCTGCTACCCCACCCGAAACTGAAAATAACGAGATAGAAACGAAAGTACGCTATGAATATCATCTCGGTGATACGGTATATATCGGTGCTTCTCAGTATGAGATTTTGTCCTTTGACGAAAATCGTGTGATGCTCTATGACTTCGATATGCCCCTATTCAACAAGGAGCTTTCAAGGGAAGAATTTGACCGCAAAGTGCGTGAAAATCCAATAAACGACCACTTGAAGGTCAGTGTATTACCGGCGGAAGAAAAAGCCGTTACAGGCGAAAATAAGGCTCAAAACGATACCGAAACCGTACAGGATTTCAGTCCGATAACCGGTTATGACGACGCCTTCTTTATCGACCGGGACAATGAAAGTGTAACTTGGATGTACTATAACCCCGACAGCAATGCCGGAGGTCAATATGTTACAAATACACTCTCCTTTGATGAAATCAAAGAAGCGGCAAAAACCCACAAATCGACAGATGACTTCTTTGATTATCTCGGCAGTATCGCAGACCAAACGCTTGCAGATGTAGGTACTGAGTGGTTTGAAGAAGCTGAAAATGCTTTCAGTCAGACACCTGATTATACAGAGTGTACGCCTGAGACAATGGAAGCACTCATTGAAACTGCCGAAAGAAGTGATATGGTAGCAACCAATATCGGTAAAGTTCCGATTGAAGACTACCGAGAAATTGTAGCCGTTCAAAACGGTTTTGACAGCTACGATGAGATGTATAACGAGGGCATTCGTATCGGAAACGGTTACGATAAAGAACCTGAGCCGATTGTTCCCGCTTGGGAGCAGAAGAAAAAGTCAAAGGTTAAGAGCTTTGATTTGCACCCCAATATTCCAATGGCGGAGCGATACAACTTCGACCTTGCAAACAATGAGGTTGAGCAAGTAGGCAAAAAAGAGCGTTTTCGCCGCAATATTATGGCGATACAGCTTCTTAAAAAATGTCAGGAAGAAAACCGCTTTGCCACACCGGAAGAACAGATAATTCTTTCTAAATATGTTGGATGGGGCGGCATTCCCGAAGCATTTGATGAGAGAAACTCAGCGTGGTCTACTGAATATTTGGAGCTTTCCTCTGTATTAACGCCCGATGAATACGCAGCGGCAAGAGAAAGTACCTTGACTGCCTTTTACACTCCCCCCGAAGTTTCAACCGCCATTTACAAGGCATTGGAACAGATGGGATTTCAGGAGGGCAACCTGCTTGAACCATCCTGCGGTATCGGTAACTTTATCGGTATGCTTCCGAAATCAATGGAAAATGCAAAGGTGTACGGCGTCGAGCTTGATACCATATCAGCAGGTATTGCACAGCAGCTTTATCAGAAGTCCTCAATAGCGGCACAAGGATTTGAAGAAGTCAATGTTCCCGACAGTTTCTTTGACGGAGTCATCGGCAATGTGCCGTTCGGCGATTTCAAAGTTGCAGATAAGAGATACGATAAGTACAATTTTTTTATTCACGACTATTTCTTTGCAAAGTCTTTGGATAAATTACGCCCCGGTGGTGTAATGGCTCTTGTTACGAGCAAAGGCACAATGGATAAAACCAATTCAACGGTCAGAAAATATATTGCTCAAAGAGCAGAACTTCTCGGAGCAATCAGACTGCCGAATGATACTTTTAAGGGCAATGCCGGAACAGAGGTCGTATCGGATATTTTGTTCTTGCAAAAGCGTGACAGGCTTATTGATATTGAACCTGACTGGGTACAACTTGGCACAAATGAAAACGGTATCACGATGAACTCATATTTTGTAGAGCATCCTGAAATGATACTGGGCGAAATGAAAACAGTAAGCGGTCGCTTTGGCGAAGAAGTAACCTGCGTACCGTTTGAAAATGCAGATTTATCCGAATTGTTATCGGAAGCGGTAGCGAATATACACGGAGAAATTTCCGATTACGAAGTGGAAAATGAACTTGAGGAAGAAAATAATTCTATCCCGGCAGACCCGAATGTGAGAAACTTTTCATACACGATTATTGACGATGAAATCTATTTCCGTGAGAACTCTCGTATGTCGCTTGTTGAGGTATCGGCAACAGCCGAAAACCGCATTAAGGGTATGGTTGCGATAAGAGATTGTGTCCGCAATCTGATTGAACTTCAAACCGAAGATTATCCCGACGAAGAAATCAAAGCCGAGCAGTCAAAACTCAACAGCCTTTATGACGGTTATACAAAGAAATACGGACTGATTAACAGCAGAGCCAATGTGTCGGCATTCGGTGATGACAGTTCCTTTGCCCTACTTTCCGCACTTGAAGTTATCAACGAAAACGGTGAACTTGAACGCAAGGCAGATATGTTCTTTAAGCGTACAATCAAACCGCATAAACCAATAACGGAGGTTGATACGGCGGACGAAGCGCTTGCCGTATCTATGGGAGAGAAAGCAACCGTTGATATGGAATATATGCGAGAGCTTACAGGCAAAAGCGAAGAAGAATTATTCTCCGACTTAAAGGGCGTCATATTCTTAAACCCGCTTTATGGTTATGGAAATGTAACCGAGCAAAAGTATTTGATGGCAGATGAGTACCTTTCGGGAAATGTCCGAGAAAAACTTATTACAGCTAAAAAGTCTGCCGAGGTTTATCCCGAAGATTACAAAATCAATGTAGAGGCTCTGGAAAAAGTTCAGCCGAAAGACTTGAGCGCAAGCGAAATATCCGTAAGGCTCGGTGCAACTTGGATACCGCCCGAAATCTTTGAGAAGTTTATGTTTGAATTTCTCGATACTCCACGCTATGCACAATGGAACATCAAAGTACACTACTCTCAATATACCGGCGAATGGAACATTGATGGCAAAAGTTATGACCGTTCCAATGTGAAAGCGTACAGCACTTACGGCACTTCCCGTATTAACGCATACAAGATAATCGAGGAAACGCTGAACCTGAAAGATGTCCGTATCTTTGACTATATCGAAGATGAGGACGGTAAGAAAAAAGCCGTTCTTAATAAAAAAGAAACGGCAATCGCACAGGCAAAGCAGGAACTTATCAAGCAAGGCTTCCAAGATTGGGTATGGGCTGACCCTACCCGCCGAGAAAAACTCACGAAGATGTATAACGAAAAGTTCAACAGCATAAGACCCCGTGAGTATGACGGAAGTCATATTACTTTTAACGGTATGAACCCCGAAATTGAACTTCGTGAACATCAGAAAAATGCGGTAGCACATATTCTTTACGGCGGAAATACGCTGCTTGCACACGCAGTCGGTGCAGGCAAGACTTTCGAGATGGTATCAGCCGCTATGGAGTCAAAGCGTTTAGGACTTTGCAACAAGTCGCTGTTCGTAGTCCCGAACCACCTTACCGAACAATGGGCTGCTGAGTTTCTACAACTCTATCCTGCGGCTAATATCCTTGTTGCAACGAAGAAAGATTTTGAAACGAAGAATCGTAAAAAGTTCTGCGGCAGGATTGCAACCGGAGATTACGACGCAGTTATTATCGGTCACAGTCAGTTTGAAAAGATACCTATGTCTGTTGAAAGGCAGAGGGCAATCTTGGAGCAACAGCTTCAGGAATTGACTGACGGCATTATCGACTTAAAGAAAAACCGTGGAGAAAACTTCTCCGTTAAGCAGCTTGAAAAGTCGAAAAAGGCTGTGAAGTTGAAACTGCAAAAACTCAATGACCAAAGCCGCAAGGACGATGTTGTTACCTTTGAAGAACTCGGTGTGGACAGGCTCTTTATTGACGAGAGTCATTACTACAAGAACCTGTACCTTTACACCAAAATGCGCAATGTAGGCGGCATCGCTCAATCGGAAGCACAGAAATCTTCCGACCTGTTTATGAAGTGCAGATACCTTGATGAGCTTACAGGCGGTCGAGGAACGGTATTTGCAACCGGTACTCCTATCTCAAACAGTATGGTGGAACTCTATACTATTCAGCGATACTTGCAGTACAACACGCTCGTAAAAAACAACTTACAGCACTTCGACTCGTGGGCAAGTACCTTTGGAGAAACTGTAACAGCAGTTGAACTTACACCGGAGGGTACGGGTTACAGAGCAAAAACACGATTTGCAAAGTTCTACAACTTACCAGAACTTATGGCAATGTTCAAAGAGGTTGCGGACATTAAAACAGCGGATATGTTGGCATTGCCTGTACCCGAAGCACACTTTCACAATGTAGCGGTCAAGCCATCTGAAATGCAGAAAGAAATGGTTGCCTCTCTTGCAGAGCGAGCCGAGAAAGTTCGCAGCGGCGGTGTGGATTCAAGCGTTGACAATATGCTTAAAATCACAAACGACGGCAGAAAGTTGGCACTTGACCAGCGTATGCTCAATGATATGTTACCCGATTATGAGGGCAGCAAAATCAATGCCTGCGTTGACAACATATATCGCATTTGGGAAGAAACAACCGACAAGAAATCGGCGCAGCTTGTGTTCTGCGACCTATCAACGCCAAAGAACGACGGTACTTTTTCGGTGTATAACGACATCAGAAAGAAGTTGATTGAGCGAGGCATTCCCGAAAGTGAAGTTCGCTTTATCCACGAAGCAGACACCGATGTTAAGAAAAAGGAGTTATTCCAAAAGACACGCAAAGGCGAAGTCAGAGTGCTACTCGGTTCTACTCAAAAGATGGGAGCCGGGACGAATGTTCAGGACAGGCTTATCGCACTTCACGATGTTGATTGTCCGTGGAGACCGGCAGATTTGGAGCAACGCAGCGGTCGCATTATCCGTCAAGGCAACTCAAACCCGGAAGTAGATATTTACCGCTATGTTACGGAACAGACCTTTGACGCATATCTCTATCAGCTTGTAGAGGGCAAGCAAAAGTTTGCAAGTCAGATTATGACGAGCAAATCTCCGGTCAGAAGTGCGGAAGATATTGACGAAACCGCACTGTCTTATGCCGAGATTAAAATGCTTGCAACCGGCAATCCGTATATCAAAGAGAAGATGGATTTAGATATTCAGGTACAAAAGTTGAAACTGTTAAAATCCAATTTTCTTTCTGAAAAATACGCTTTGGAAGATAAGATAATCAAATATTACCCGAAGCGTATCACTTCTCTTGAAAACCGCATAAACGGCTTAAAAGCAGATGTGAAAACTGCGAAGCAACACCCGAAACCAACAGATGACCGCTTTATCGGTATGGAGGTTAAGGGTGTTTTTTGTTCCGAAAAAGCAGAAGCCGGCAAAGCAATCATTGAAGCCTGCAAGCAGATGAACAGCCCCGACCCTATTCCTCTCGGCAAATATAGAGGATTTGAAACGGAACTTCTTTTCAACACCACAGAGCGCAGCTACGAGGTTAGGATTAAAGGTGCGACAAGCAAAAACATTACGCTCGGCGACGACGCACACGGCAACATCACTCGTATTGACAACGGCATTGAGAAGTTTGCAGAGAGTTTAACCTTTGCCGAAAGCGAACTTGAAAACACTAAAGCTCAATTTGAAATTGCAAAGAAAGAAGTCCAAAAACCGTTTATCCAAGAGGACGAATTGAGGACTAAACTTGCAAGACTTGATGAACTCAATATCCTGCTCAATATGGACAAAACGGAAAATGAAATTGTCGGTGGCGAGCCTGATGAGGGCGAAGTGCCGACTGCACGAAAGGAGAAAACTTATGAAAGATAATATGAAAGAAAAGGACTTGACGGTAGATTTCTTTTTCGGAAACGAGGAAATCAATCCGTTTAACGCACCACAGATGTGCGTTGTTCGTCGATTAAGTAATGCTTATCACGAACTGGAAAACGAAAAAATTCCGGCTAATAAGGCGGAAATCAATCTCAGAATTGCTAAACTCAGTTTCTATGAAGAACTCATTGACATCTGCATTCAAACCGATTTTTCACAGGCTGACATTATCGCTCTTTATGAGGAGGAAGACCTTGCGGAAATTGCTTGGCTTTTCTGGAATGATGTTAAGTGTCCGGTCACCGATGTTCTTTTGCTGATTGCGAAGCTCGCTTATTGCGATGAGATAAGTGATAAGGTAATCGACTTCCTTGTGTAAAGCGAGGTGGTTTATATGCCATATATCGCACCGGAGGTCATAACCGAAGCCAAGCGAATGGACTTATTGACCTATCTCAGAGAGTATGAACCGAACGAGCTTGTGAAGTATTCAAACAACACCTATACCACAAGAACCCACGACAGCTTGAAAATTTCAAACGGTAAATGGATGTGGTGGTCAAGAGGTATCGGGGGCAAATCTGCCCTCGATTACCTTATAAAAGTTCGTGGAATGGACTTCGTTGAAGCGGTTCAGACCATTATGGGTAATAGTTCAGTAAGGTCTCCGATACCCGAAAACACAAAAAGCTATAATAATCAACCGTTGCTACTCCCCGAAAGAAGTCCCACTACGGATGTGGTATTTGAATATCTTTTCGGGCGTGGCATTGATTACGAAATCATCAATTACTGCTTGGAAAAGGAACTGGTAATTGAATCGCTGCCGTATCACAATGTTGTTTTTATCGGCTACGACGAAAGCAATAAACCAAAGTATGCAGCTTACAGAGCCACAAATCAATCAAGACTTATGGGCGACTGCACCGGTAGCAAAAAGCAATATTCTTTCCGTCTTACTGCCGAAAACACCGGCGAGGTTCATTTGTTTGAATGTGCCATCGACCTACTCTCCTATGCAACTTTGATGAAGTTGGAGGGAAAGAATTGGCGACAGTTTAATCTTATTTCTCTTGCCGGGGTGTACTCGCCAAAGCAAAATATTGGGGACTCGAAAGTGCCTGTTACGGTTAGAAAATTGCTTGAAAAAGACAAGTCAATTAAGCGTATCATTCTCCATTTGGACAATGATATTGCCGGAAGAAAAGCAACCAAGGCGTTGCAAACTATTCTTTCAGATAAGTATGAAGTCGTTGACGATCCGCCCAAGTGCGGAAAAGATGTCAACGACTTTCTTTGTATCAAGTTAGGAATATTCAAGAAACACGAAAGGAGTTTTGAAAGATGAATGTTGAAAAAATCAGAGAAATGTACCCGGAGCTGTCTCTTATACACATCTGACGCT
>ENA-OYZA01000353-OYZA01000353.1-human-gut-metagenome-genome-assembly--contig:-NODE-353-length-15997-cov-9.105319_pt1 | contig 15997 bp, 9 predicted proteins | sample MGYA00243257_ERZ653465 | MGnify/ENA primary metagenome ERZ653465 (study PRJEB26926, sample SAMN06164939) | human gut metagenome | biome: ENVO:00009003; feature: ENVO:2100002; material: ENVO:00002003...
CCGGGACAGCGGGTGGACCACCGGGGCATCGTCATCAACCCGACGCCCCACCACCTCACGGCAGACCGTTCCCGAACGCTCGACCTGACGCAGGGCCTCCGCATCAAGGATCTCCGGGGCCGGTTCGCCGACGACCTCGGCTTCCTCACCCCGTCGAAGAAGGGTCCGGTGCTCGAGATCGACTTCGGGGCCCGGCAGGCTGCCAAATGCGGCGTCGAGCCCCGTTCGGGAGCCTACGCCCTGCAGGTCGGGAAGCAGGGGATCCGGATCACGGGATACGACGAGCGCGGCGCCTTCTACGGCATCCAGACGCTCCGCCAGCTGATCGAGAGCCCCGCGGCCGCCGGGGGAAAGCTGCCCTTCGTCACGGTCACGGACTATCCCGACCTGCCGCTGCGCGGCGTCGTGGAGGGTTTCTACGGAACCCCCTGGTCGCATGAGGTGCGTCTCTCGCTCATCGATTTCTACGGCCGCAACAAGATGAACTGCTACCTCTACGGTCCGAAGGACGACCCCTACCACAGCTGCCCGAACTGGCGCCTGCCCTATCCCGAGCAGGAGGCGCGGCAGATCCGCGAACTGGTCGAGGCCTGCAACCGCAACCGCGTGGACTTCGTGTGGGCCATCCACCCCGGACAGGACATCAAGTGGAACGAGGAGGACTACAACAACCTGGTCCGCAAGTTCGAGATGATGTACGACCTCGGCGTCCGCTCGTTCGCCATCTTCTTCGACGACATCTCGGGCGAGGGGACCAATCCCGTGAAGCAGACCGAGCTGCTCAACCGCCTCAACGAGGAGTTCGTGCGCGCCAAGGGCGACGTCGCCCCGCTGACGGTCTGCCCGACCGACTACTCGCGCCTGTGGGCCAATCCCACGCCGCAGGGCAGCCTGAGCATCTACGGCAAGACGCTCGACCCGTCGGTGAACGTCTTCTGGACGGGTGACGTCGTGTGCAGCGACATGACCCGCGAGACAATGGAGTGGGTCAATTCGCGCATCCGCCGCCCGGCCTTCTACTGGTGGAACTTCCCCGTGACGGACTACGCCCGCCACATCGTCATGCAGGGTCCCGTATACGGGCTCGACACGACGCTCACGGCCGGGGAGGTCTGCGGCGTGGTAAGCAACCCGATGGAGCACGGCGAGGCCTCGAAGCTGGCCCTCTACGGCGTGGCCGACTACACGTGGAATACCGCCGCATACAACGCGATCGACAACTGGGAGCGCGGCATCGAGGCCCTCACGCCCGAGGCGGCCGACGCCTACCGCACCTTTGCCATCCACTCCTGCGACACGGAGACCGGATACCGCCGCGCCGAGTCGTGGGAGACCCGCACCTTCCGCATCGCGGAGTACACGCAGGAGGAGTACGACGCCCTGCTGCGCGAGTTCCTCGCCATCGAGCAGGTGCCGGCACGGATGGAGGCCGGATGCCGCAACAAGGCGCTGCTCGGGGAGCTGCGCCCGTGGCTCACGGAGTTCGGGAAGCTCGGGACCCGCGGACGGAAAACGCTCGAACTGATCAAGACCTATGAGGCCGGCGACGCCGGTGCCTTCTGGGCCGCCTACGTCGGGAACCTCATGACCGAGCAGGAGCGCGAGGCCTACGAAGCCCACAAGTCGGGAACGATGAAACTCCAGCCCTTCTACGAGAACGCGATGGACGACATGGTCGCCGGATTCTTCACCCGCCTCACGGGCGACGTGCCCGCTTCGTACAGGGGCATCGGCACGTTCGCCAACGTCCGCACGACGCTCAGCAAGCTGATGTTCGACAACGACTCGACGACCTTCTACACCTCGGGCGTGGCACAGAAGGAGGGCGACTGGACCGGCGCCGACCTCGGCCGCGTGCGCGACGTGGAGGAGGTGCGCATCCTCCAGGGCCGCAACTCGGTGGACGACGTGGACTACTTCGACCACGCCGTGGTCGAGTATTCGGAGGACGGAAAGACATGGACGCCCCTGACCGGCGAACTCGAGAAGCAATATGTCATCAACTGGAGCGGAGAACCCGTCCGCGCCCGCTACGTGCGTCTGAAGCGGCTCGAGTCGCCCCGGACCAACTGGGCGTCGGTCCGCTCGTTCGAGGTCAATCCGGTCCGCGCGGAGCGGCTCGGATTCGAAATCGAGGCCGAGGATGCCGCACAGGCGCTCTATGCCTTCGACCGCAACCCCGGCACGTCGTTCGAAAACCGGGGCGTGCTGAAGTTCGGCATTCCGGAGGGCACGAAGCAGTACACGCTGCTGCTGAAGCTCCCGGCCGAAGGTGCGGTTACGGTCCGCCAGCTGGCGGCCGACGGCACGGAGGCAGCCCGGACGACGGTGGACAGGCCGTTCGCCGAAGTGGCAGTTGCCGAAGGAGCCGCGACGATCGAACTGGAGGGTCAGGCCGAGGTATTCGAGATCCTCGCCCGGTAGGCCGGACGGCCGGAAACGGAAAGGCGGGACTTCCCTTCGAGGAGGCCCCGCCTTTGTTTCATGCGCCCGGAACGCGCCGGTCAGCAGACAGCCGCGCGCCGGTTGCGGCGGAAGATCGCCGCCACGACGACGGCGGCAAGCACCTCGGAGCACGGCACGGCCAGCCAGATGCCGGCAATCCCGAACAGCGGAGGCAGTGCCAGGAAACAGACGACCAGAAAGAGAAATCCGCGCAGCAGGGTCACCGTCATGGCGGCCCGGGCCTGTTCGACGCTCTGGAAATAACCGATCGAGACGATGTTGAAGGCGAAGAAGACGAAACCCGAGGCGAAAAGCGGCAGACCGCTGACGGCAATGCCGTAGGCCGGATAGGTCGCATCAAGGAACATGCCCACGATCCAGGGGCTGCACAGGGCCGTAAGGAGAAAAAAGAAAAGCCCCACGGCAACTGCCGTGGCCATGGCCAGCCGGAAGGCCGACCGGACCCGGTCGCTGCGTCCGGCGCCGAAGTTATAGCTCAGGATCGGCTGCGCCGACTGCCCGATGGCGTTGTAAACCATGAAGATGATGGGAAAGAAGTAGCAGGCGATGCTGAAGGCCGCCACGCCGTCCTCGCCCAGATGGCGGATGAAGACGTAGTTGCCCGTGAACATCATCGCGGCGATGGCCCCCTCGCAGAGGAAGGTCGAAAGCCCCAGGCGGCACATGTAGCCCACGTTGCGGCGGGTCAGGCGCAGGCTCTTCCGGCTCGTCTTCACCCGGCAGAAGCGGATGACGTTGCGCCGGCGGGAGAGGTAGGCGAGGATCATCGCCGCACCGACCACATAGCCGAGGCTCGTGGCCAGCGCCGCGCCGAACATGCCCCAGTCCAACAGGAAGATGAACACGTAGTCGAGCACGATGTTAATCAGGGCCGGAACGGCATTGCACCACATCGCATAGTTGGGCGAACCGTCGAGCCGGATGAAGAACATGCCGGAGCTGAGCAGGGCGCTGAACGGCAGGAAGGGAACGAACCAGTACATGTACTCGAGCACGAGGGGCTGCAGCCGCTGCGAGCAGCCCAGCAGCCGGGCCACCTCCGGAGCGAAGAGGCAGACCGCAAGGCTGTAGGCGGCCAGAATCAGCGACGAAACCGCAACGGCCTGCGTCACGTTGATGCGTGCCGTCTTGACCTTGCCGTGCGAAAGGTGGATCGAGGCCACGACCGAAGCCCCCACACCGAACATCAGCCCCACGCCCGTATTGATGAGGAACAGCGGCGCGGTGATGTTCACCGCGGCCAGCGCATCGCTGCCGATACCGCGCCCGACGAAGATGCCGTCCGTGATGACGAATGCGGCCGAAAACAACATCCCCAGCACCGTGGGGATCAGCAACCGGCGGAACAGCCGCGGAATCTCCATGTTGCCGAAGTCGATACTGTCTTTCATCATAGATTCTTCCGTCTTTTGAGGGTTCGGTCGGCAAAGGTAGCGCTTATCCCGAACGCCGCAACCGGTATAATGAAATATGATGAAATCGCAAAATTCATAGCCGGCCGGAACACCGGACCGCCCGTTCCGCCTGCGATCCGGCACAAGGCCGGCAGATGCAGGGCAGAACGGAAGCGGACGGGATGCCTCACGCCCCGAGGAGCACCCGGTTTGTCAGGGGGCGGCCCTCGGCGAACTCCCGCAGGTTGTCCAGCGTCGTGCGCGCGATGTTGTCCAGGGCCTCGCGCGTGAAAAAGCCCTGATGCGAGGTGACGATCACGTTGTGGAACGACAGCAGCCGGGCCAGCACGTCGTCGTCCATGATGCGGTCCGACGTGTCCTCGTAGAAGTAGGCGGCCTCCTCCTCGTAGACATCCAGCCCCGCGGCGCCGATGCGCCCCTCCTTCAGTCCGTCGATCAGCGCCTCGGTGTGGATCAGCTGCCCGCGGCCCGTGTTGATGAGCACCACGCCCGGCTTCATCTGCGCGATCGCCACGTCACCGATCATGTAACGGGTCGAATCGTTCAGCGGGCAGTGCAGCGAGATGACATCCGAACGGGCATAGAGTTCGTCGAGCGGCACATAGTCGAACCCCTCGGATGCGGCAAGGGCCGCATCGGGACAAGGGTCATAGGCCAGCACCCGCATCCCGAACCCCAGAAGGATGCGGATCAGGCAGCGCGCGATCCGTCCCGTGCCGACGATGCCGGCCGTCTTGCCCCAAAGGTCGTAGCCCAACAGTCCGTGGAGCGAAAAATTCCCGTCGCGCGTCCGCCAGTAGGCGCGGTGGATCTTGCGGTTGAGCGTCAGCAGCAGAGCCACGGCATGCTCCGCCACGGCATGAGGCGAATAGGCCGGAACGCGCACGACCGGAATCGCGAAGCGTGCGGCGGCACGCAGATCGACATTGTTGAAACCGGCGCAACGCAGGGCGATCAGCCGGACTCCCAGATCGGCCAGACGCGCAATCGCAGCCGCATCGGCTTCGTCGTTCACAAAGATGCAGACCGCCTCCGAGCCCTCGGCCAGCACCGCACTGTCGGCATTCAGATGGCTCTTGTGGTAGACCATTCCGAACCCGTAATCACGCCCGACCCGATCGAACGACTCTTGATCGTAGGGCTGTGTCCCGAACATCGTTACTTTCATACTCTTACCTGTTACCTGTTTTGAATGGCCGGCTGCCGCAATCCGCCGGCAGCCTCACATTTTCGCATTGCGGAACTCGGTGGGCGACACCCCCGTGTGCTTCTTGAAGAAGCGTCCCAGATAGGACTGGTCGGGAAAGTGCAGCCGGTAGGCGATCTCCTGCACCGAGAGCTCCGTGGACCCGAGCAGCATCTTGATCTCGAGAACGACCGAACGGTCGATGAACTCCTTGGCCGTCGAGTGGGCCACGCTGCGGATGATCGTAGACAGATAGCGCGTCGAGATACAGAGCCGGTCGGCATAGAATGCCACCTCGCGCTGCTCCGTGCAATGTTCGTGCACAAGCGCTACGAAACGCTGGAAAAGATCGGCCTGGCGCGTGGTGCCCGTCTGCGAATGCACGTCGGGTGCAAACCGCTGCGTCTTGTCGAAGGCCTCCAGCAGGACATTCTGCAACCGGTTGCGGATGATCGTGTTACGGAAAATGTTGCCGCGGTCCCGATAGGTATAGGAGGCCATTTGGAACCAGTTGCGTACCCCCTCGATGATCCGGTCCGGAAGGCGGATGATCGCATGTTCGTGCAGGATGTGGAAAAAGGAGGGATCGAGGCGATAGGCCGCCTCCGAGAAAAGTTCGAGCGAAAAAGCGCAGAAACGCACACGAAAATCGTCCGTACGTTCGTTCAGATGGAGGATCGAACCCGGCAAGAGCAGCAACAGCGTATCGCGCGTGACGCGGTCGCGCAACTGATCGACCGTCACCGTCGCACTGCCCCTGCGGCAGAAGAGAATCGCACCGCCCTCCGTACGGCACGAGTGCTCCTCGAAATAACGCAGATCGGTGTCGCCGACCACGAACTGCTCCTCGGGGGTGGTCATTATCGGATTATATTCAGCCATATATAATTCGTTTTTCGAACAAAAATAGCGCATTTTCACGAAAACAGCACGATTTTGTTCCGAAAAATACCAACACTATTCGCAATATAAAGACCTCGCGGCCGTTAAATTATGGTACTTTTGCACCTGAAAAAGTTTTTTAGTATAATTTTTTAAGTGGAGTTATGAAACAAACATTTGTGAAAGCAGCCCTCGCGACCTGCTGCATGGCAGCCGTCGCCTGCAAGCAGGCACCGATGACAATGGGTCCCGGCCAGTATGCCGTGATTACCGTCGCCACGTCCGACCGAGAGATTCCGACCACCTATTCGGCAACCATCCGGGGCCGTCAGGACATCGCCATCTACCCGCAGGTTTCGGGTACGATCTCCGAGCTCTGCGTGAACGAAGGCCAGAAGGTGTCGAAGGGTCAGACCCTCTTCATCATCGACCAGGTTCCCTACAAGGCTGCGCTCCGCACGGCTGAAGCCAACGTCGAGGCCGCCGAGGCCAGCGTCGCCACCGCACAGCTGACCTACGACAGCAAGAAGGAACTCTTCGCCAAGAACGTCGTGTCGCAGTTCGACCTCCAGACGGCCGAGAACAACCTGCTCACGGCCAAGGCTCAGCTCGCACAGGCAGAGGCACAGCGCGTGAATGCCGCCAACAACCTCTCCTATACCGTAGTGAAGGCCCCGTCGAACGGCGTGGTCGGCACCCTGCCGTACCGTGTCGGCGCACTGGTCAGCGCCTCGATCCCCGAGCCCCTGACCACCGTGTCGGACAACTCGACCATGTACGTCTACTTCTCGATGACCTCGAAGCAGCTGCTCGAGCTGACCCGCCGCTACGGCTCGATCGACGAGACGCTCAAGAACATGCCCGGCGTACAGCTCAAGCTCAACGACGGATCGGTATACGACCAGTCGGGCCGCGTGGAGTCGATCAGCGGCGTAGTGGACGCCTCGACGGGCAGCGTGCAGCTGCGCGCCGCATTCCCCAACGCCGGAGGTCTGCTGCTGAGCGGAAGCACCGGCAACATCATCATGCCGAACTACTACAAGGACTGCATCGTCATCCCGCAGACGGCAACCTACGAGCTGCAGGACAAGATCTATGTCTACAAACTGGTGGACGGCAAGGCATCGTCGGCGATGATCGAGGTCGAGAAGCTCTCGAACGGCCAGGAGTACATCGTCAAGAGCGGCCTTACGCCGGGTGAGGTGATCGTCGGCGAAGGCGTCGGCCTGATGCGCGAAGGTACGCCCATCGTTCCCAAGAACCAGACGGCTGCCCCTGCAGCACAGGCAGGCGAGGAGAAGGCCGCACCGAGCAACGACGCGGCCCAGACCGATGATGCCGCCGCTCAAAACAAAACGGAAAAGGAGGAATAATCTATGACACTCAAGAGTTTTATCGAACGCCCCGTCCTGGCGTCGGTCATATCGATCGTCATCGTCATCGCCGGTATCATCGGACTCGCTTCGCTGCCGGTGGAGCAGTACCCCGATATCGCACCCCCGACGGTCATGGTGCGTGCATCGTATCCGGGTGCAAGCGCCGAAACCATTCAGAAATCGGTGATCGTCCCCCTCGAGGAGGCCATCAACGGCGTCGAGGACATGACCTACATCACCTCGGCCGCTGCCGCCGGTTCCGCCTCGATCAGCATCTACTTCAAGCAGGGAACCGACCCCGACATGGCTGCCGTGAACGTACAGAACAAGGTATCCACGGCTACCGGACAGCTCCCTTCGGAGGTAACGCAGATCGGTGTGACCACCATGAAGCGCCAGACCTCGATGGTGAAGATCTTCTCGCTCTACAGCCCCGATGACTCCTACGACGAAGGCTTCCTGGCCAACTACTCGAAGATCAACATCGAGCCGCGTATCGTCCGTATCCCGGGCGTCGGCGAGGCCTTCACGCTGGGCGCCGACTATTCGATGCGTATCTGGCTCAAGCCCGACGTCATGGCCCAGTACAAGCTCATGCCTTCGGACATCACCGCCGTGCTGGCCGAGCAGAACATCGAGGCCTCGACCGGTTCGCTGGGCGAGAATTCGAAGAACGCCTTCCAGTATACGATGAAGTACTCGGGCCGTCTGACGCTGCCCGAGGAGTTCGAGAACATCGTCATCCTCGCACAGGACGACGGCACGATCCTCCGCCTGAAGGATGTCGCCGACATCGAGCTGGGACGTGAGTCCTATGCATACGTCGGCAAGACGAACGGTCACCCGGGCGTCAGTACGATGGTCTTCCAGACCGCAGGCTCGAACGCCACGGAGGTCGTGAACCAGATCAACGCACTGCTCGACGAGGTCGAGGCCGACCTGCCGAAGGGCATCGCCATCGCTCACCTGCACAGTGTGAACGACTTCCTCTTCGCCTCGATCAACGAGGTGATCAAGACCCTCATCGAGGCCATCATCCTCGTGGTGCTGGTGGTATACGTCTTCCTGCAGGATATCCGCTCGACGCTCGTGCCGACGATCTCGATCCTCGTGTCGCTGATCGGTACGTTCGCCTTCCTGGCCGTGGCCGGGTTCTCGATCAACCTGCTGACGCTCTTCGCTCTGGTGCTCGCCATCGGTACGGTCGTCGATGATGCCATCATTGTGGTCGAAGCGGTGCAGGCGCGCTTCGACGCCGGTTACAAGTCCTCGTACATGGCCACGATCGACGCCATGTCGGGTATTACGTCTGCCATCATCACTTCGACGCTGGTCTTCATGGCGGTGTTCATCCCCGTGGCCATGATGGGCGGAACGTCGGGTGTGTTCTACACGCAGTTCGGTATCACGATGGCCGTCGCCGTAGGTATCTCGGCACTCAACGCCCTGACGCTCTCGCCGGCCCTCTGCGCCCTGCTGCTGAAGCCCTATCTGGATGAGAACGGCGAGATGAAGGACAACTTCGCCGCACGCTTCCGCAAGGCCTTCAACACGATCTTCTCGACGCTGGTAAACAAGTACAAGCACGGCGTGATGCTCTTCATCAAGCACAAGTGGCTGATGTGGTCCACCTTCGCCATCGCCATCGCGGCGCTCGTCCTGCTGATGAACTCGACCAAGACGGGTCTGGTGCCCGACGAGGACCAGGGTACGATCATGGTCAATGTGACGACCCCTCCGGGAACCTCGCTCGAGGAGACTAACAAAGTACTCGAGACGGTCGCATCGCGCATTGCCGACATTCCGCAGGTGGAGAATGCCATGGAAACGGCCGGTTTCAACATGATCGCCTCGGCCGCAGGTTCCTCCTACGCCATGGGTATCGTCAAGCTGAAGAACTGGGACGAGCGTCCGAATCCCGAAGACGAGGTTCAGGCCGTCATCGGACAGATCTATGCCCGCACGGCCGACATCAAAAACGCCCAGATCTTCGCCGTGGCTCCGCCGATGATCTCGGGTTACGGTTCGACCTCCGGTTTCTCGATGTATCTGCAGGACCGCGCCGGCGGAGAGCTGACCGACTTCTACCAGATCTTCCAGCAGTTCATCGGTGCCCTGAACCAGCGTCCGGAGATCGAGCGCGCCTACTCGTCGTTCAACATCAACTTCCCGCAGTACATGGTGCACATCGACCCGGCGAAGGCAAAACGCGCAGGCGTCTCGCCCTCGACGATCCTCTCGACGATCGCCGGATACTACGGCGGCCAGTACGCTTCGTACATCAACCGCTTCTCGAAGATGTACTACGTGACCCTGCAGTCGCGTCCCGAGGACCGTCTCGACGTCGAGTCGCTCAACAACATCTACGTGCGCACCGACAAGGGCGAAATGGCGCCCGTGGGCGAGTTCGTGGAGCTCGAGAAGGTCTACAGCTCCGACGTGCTGAACCGCTTCAACCTCTACAACGCCATCTCGGTGCAGGGTACCGCCGCCCCCGGCTATTCGTCCGGTGACGCGATCCAGGCCATCCGCGAGGTTGCCGACCAGGTGCTGCCGAAGGGCTACGGCTACGAGTTCGACGGTATCACCCGCGAGGAGGCCCAGACGACGAGTAACACGCTGATCATCTTCGGTATCTGCCTGCTGTTCATCTACCTCATCCTGAGCGCCCTCTACGAGAGCTACCTGATTCCGTTCGCCGTGATTCTGGCCGTACCGTGCGGTCTGATGGGTTCGTTCCTCTTCGCCAAGGCGATGGGGCTCGAGAACAACATCTACCTCCAGACGGGTATCATCATGCTGATCGGTCTGTTGTCGAAGACCGCCATCCTCATCACCGAGTACGCCGCCGACCGCCGCCGTGCAGGCATGAGCCTCACGCAGGCCGCCGTATCGGCCGCCAAGGCCCGTCTGCGTCCGGTGCTGATGACCGTCCTCACCTGCGTGCTCGGTATGTTGCCGCTGGTATTCTCGACAGGTGCAGGCGCCAACGGCAACTCGACCCTCGGTACGGGTGTCGTCGGCGGTATGATCGTCGGAACGCTGGCCCTGCTGTTCCTCGTGCCGACGCTGTTCATCGTCTTCCAGACCCTTCAGGAGAAAGTCAAGCCCCTCGAACTCGATCCCGATCCGCAGTGGTCCGTTCGCGCCGAGGTGGAAGAGGTCAAAAACGAGAAAGAGGAATAAAACATGAAAAAGATACTGATTGCCTGCCTTGCAGCCGCCATGACGAGCTGCGGCATCTATAAGAACTACCAGCGCCCCGACGTGGTGACCGACGGTCTCTACGGCACGGCCGAAACCGCCGACTCGACCACCCTCGGAGACATCTCCTGGCAGGAGATGTTCACCGATCCCCAGCTGCAGGCGCTCATCGACCTGGCACTGACGAACAACACCGACCTCCAGTCGGCACAGTGGCGCGTCAAGGAGGCCGAGGCCACGCTCAAGTCGGCCCGCCTGGCCTACCTGCCGTCGTTCAACTTCGCACCCCAGGGTACGATCTCGAGCTTCGACAACGGAGCCGCTTCGAAGACCTACAGCATTCCCGTAACGGCCAGCTGGCAGATCGACATCTTCGGAGGCCTGACCAACGCCAAGCGCAAGGCCAAGGCGCTCTACCTGCAGAGCCGGGAGTACCAGCAGGCCGTGCGCACGCAGCTCATCGCCTCGGTGGCCAACCTCTACTACACGCTGCTGATGCTCGACAGCCAGTACGAGGTGACCAAGGAGACGGCCGCCAAGTGGGAGGAGAGCGTCCGCACGATGCGTGAGATGAAGGCCGCCGGCATGACCAACGAGGCCGGCGTAGCCCAGTACGAAGGCAGCTACTACGGCATCGTGGCATCGCTCAACGACATCGAATACTCGATCCGCGAGACCGAGAACAGCCTCTGCTCCGTGCTGGGCGAGGTGCCCCACGAGATCGTCCGCGGACGCCTCGACGAGCAGCAGCTGCCCGACAACCTCGCCGTCGGTGTACCGGTACAGATGCTCTCGAACCGTCCCGACATCCGTCAGGCCGAGTACTCGCTCATGCAGTCATTCTACGCCACGAACGCCGCCCGTTCGGCCCTCTACCCGTCGATCACGCTGAGCGGATCGGCCGGATGGACCAACAACGCCGGAGTCATCACCAATCCGGGCAAACTCCTGCTCTCGGCAGCCGGATCGCTGCTCCAGCCGATCTTCAACGCCAACGCCAACCGCGCCAACCTGAAGATCGCCAAGGCACAGCAGGAGGAGTCGAAGCTGGCCTTCCAGCAGGCGCTGCTCAACGCCGGGGCCGAGGTGAACAACGCCCTGACGCAGTGCCAGACGGCCCGCGCCAAGACCGACCTGCGCATCAAGCAGATCGAGGCCATGGAACGCGCCGTGGAGAGCACCGAACTCCTGATGCAGCACTCCTCGACGACCTACCTCGAGGTGCTGACCGCACAGCAGTCGCTGCTGTCGGCCCAGTTGTCGCAGATCGCCGACCAGTTCGACGAAATCCAGGGAGTGGTCAATCTCTATCAGGCACTCGGCGGAGGCCGTGACCTCACCACGGAGGAGAAGTGATGAAACGGGGAGCGACCAAAGAGGAGATCATCCGCACTACGCTGGATCTTATCACCCGCAACGGCCTTCGTGCCGTGCGGGTGGATGAGATCGCGCAGATGCTGGGCATCTCGAAACGCACGCTCTACGAAATGTTCGCCGACAAGAACGACCTGATCAGCGCCTGTCTGAACGACATGGCGCGGCAGCAGCGGCAGCACATCGACGCCGACCGCAAACGGCGCAGCGGAAATGCGCTGCAGAAGACATTGCGGCTGGTCAATACCTATGTGGACAGCCTCTACAAGGTAGACCCGAGCTTTCTGTCGGACATCCGGCACAAGATCGTCTTCGCCGAGTATTACGACGAACACCGCGAATTCTGGTTCAGGGAACTGGCGCGCGACTTCGACATATGCCGCAACGAAGGGCTCCTGCTCGCCGAGATCGATTCTCGTTCGCTGGCCGAGCAGCTGATCGGAACGCTGTTCGAACTGCGGCTGAACAACACCTCGCGCGAAGAGCTCTACATGCTCAGCAAGACCATCCTCCGGGGTGCCGCAACGCAGGCCGGGATCGACTGGATCGACCGGAAGCGATAGCCGCCAGGCGGACGACACATGCAAGGAATCCGTTCCCGATGACCGGGAGCGGATTTTTTTGTCTGCAGCGGCAAAAAAAGCCCCTCGGGCGCTGTGTATTTGTAAAAAATTTCTATATTTGCGTCGTAGAAGTTTCCCCGATGATGAAGCGAAGCGCAACATACGGATTCCGGCAACCCCCTGAGGCGATGCCGATGATGTCGATGATGTCGATGCGCAGCCGCTCCGGCCGGGCATAACTTCGTCGTGTGCGAAAGAGAGTCCGGCTTCCCTGCGAAGCCGGACTTTTTTGTGATACCGAAAGAAACAAGATATGGAACCGAAAAATTACCGATTCGAGACCCTGCAGGTCCATGCCGGGCTGCCCGAGAACAGGGAGACCGGAGCCCGCGGCGTGGCGATCTGTCCCACGGCCGCCTACCGTTTCCGCAGTTGCGACCATGCCGCCCGGCTCTTCGAGCTGAGCGAAGCCGGCAACATCTACACCCGGCTGCAGAACCCCACCACGACAGCCTACGAGGAGCGCATCGCGGCGCTCTACGGAGCCGTGGGGGCCCTGGCCGTATCGTCGGGCATGTCGGCGATCCTCGTCACGGTGCTCTCGCTGGCCTCCCGGGGCGACAACATCGTCGCCTCCCCGCTGCTCTACGGCGGTACCTACAACCAGTTCCGCATCTCGCTGCGCAACATGGGCATCGAGGTGCGCATCGCCCCGAACGAGCGCCCCGAGGCGTTCGAAGCGCTCATCGACGACCGTACGAAGGCCCTCTACGTCGAGAGCATGGGTAACCCGACCTGCGACGTGCCCGACCTGGAGGGGCTGGGCGCCGTGGCCCGCCGACGCGACGTGCCGCTGGTAGTGGACAACACGTTCGGTGCGGCGGGATACCTCTGCAACCCCTTCGAATGGGGTGCCCACATTGTCGTCGATTCGGCGACGAAGTGGATCAACGGACACGGCACGGCCATGGGCGGCGTGATCGTGGACGGCGGCAACTACGACTGGGGCAACGGCAAGTTCCCGCAGATCGACGGTCCGTCGGAGGGCTACCACGGGCTGAACCTCCACAAGGCGTTCGGCCGGGCGGCCTTCATCGTCAAATGCCGTGTGGACGGGCTGCGCGACCTGGGCTGCTGCCCCTCGCCGTTCGACTCCTACCTGATGCTCCTCGGCCTGGAGACCCTCTCGCTGCGCGTCCGCCACGAGGTGGAATCGACCCGCCGGCTGGCCGAATACTGCCGCAGCCACCCGAAGGTGGCCCGCGTCAGCTATGTCGGGTTCGATACCCATCCGAGTTTCGAAAACGCCCGGAAATACTACCGCTTCGGGTCGTCGGCCGTCTTCACGATCGAGCTCAAGGGTACGCTGGAGAGCACCGTGCGTTTCGTCGAGGCGCTGCATCTGGCCGCCAACATGACGATGATCGGCGACTCGATCACCGTGGTGACGCACCCCGCATCGACCACGCACAAACAACTCGGCGAGGCCGACCTCGCGGCGGCGGGCGTAACGCCGACGCTGCTGCGCATCTCGCTCGGACTGGAGGATGTCGAGGACCTGATCGACGATTTCGAACAGGCATTCGCTCACGTGGAGGAGTAGGGTATGCAGCACGTCTTCCTTTCCGACGAACCTTTCCCGCTCGAACTCGGCGGCGAACTGCCCGCACTGCGGATCGCCTACCACACCTACGGCGAACTGAACGCCGCGCGCGACAACGTCGTGTGGGTCTGCCATGCGCTGACGGCCAATTCGGACGTCGCCGACTGGTGGCCGCACACGGTCGAGCCGGGGCGGTTTCTCGACCCGTCGCGCCACTTCATCGTCTGCGCCAACATCCTCGGCTCGCACTACGGGACGACCGGGCCGCTGCAGGTCAATCCGGCAACGGGAAGTCCGTGGTACGGCACCTTCCCGCCCTTCACGATCCGCGACATGGTGGCGGCGCACCGTCTGCTGGCCCGCGCCCTCGGCATCGGACGCATCGCTACGCTCGTGGGAAGCTCCGTAGGCGGGTTCCAGGCCGTGGAGTGGGCCGTCGAAGAGCCGGAGCGCATCGCACGCCTCGTGCTGATCGCCACGGCAGCCAAGGCCTCGCCGTGGACCATCGCCATCGACGAGACGCAGCGCATGGCCATCGAAGCCGACGCCACGTTCGGCCAGCCGCGCGACGATGCCGGAATGAAGGGGCTTGCGGCGGCACGCGCCATCGGGTTGCTGACCTACCGCGGGGCTGCAGGGTACAACCTCACGCAACAGGACCGCGAAGAGCTGCCGGCCGCCCACCGCGCCTCGACCTACCAGCAATATCAGGGCGAGAAGCTCTGCCGCCGCTACAACGCCTACTCCTACTACGCGATCCTCAACGCCTTCGACACGCACGACGTAGGACGCGGCAGGGGTGGGACCGACGCGGCGCTGGCCCGCATTGCGGCCCGCACGCTACTCGTCGGCATCACCACCGACATGATCTTCACCCCCGCGGAGATGCGCGCCCTGCAGCGGCAGATCCCCGGAAGCGAATACCATGAGATCGACTCACCGTTCGGCCACGACGGATTCCTGGTCGAGCACGAGCAGCTCAACGACATCCTGCGCCCCTTCATGGAGGGACAGCCAACCGAAAACAACAACTGAAAACAGAATACCGGACATGAGCAAAATCAAAATCGGACTCTTCGGCTTCGGCGTGGTCGGACAGGGCATCTACGAGGTCATCGGCAAGGCCAAGAACGCCAATGCCGAGATCGTCAAGATCTGCGTCCGCGACCCGGAGAAGCCGCGCCGCATCGCGGTGGACCGCGAACGCTTCACCACCTCGGTGGAGGAGATCCTCGACAACCCGAACGTAAACCTGATCGTCGAGGTCATCAACGACCCCGACGCTGCCTACGACATCGTCAAACGCTCGATGCTGCGCGGAATACCCGTCGTGTCGGGCAGCAAGACGATGCTCGCACGCCACCTCCCGGAGCTGATCGAACTGCAGAAGACCCGCCACGTGGCACTGCTCTACGACGCCTCGTCGTGCGGCTCGATTCCCGTGATCCGCAACCTCGAGGAATACTACGACAACGACCTGCTGCTCGAGGTCAAGGGCATTCTCAACGGGTCGTCGAACTACATCCTCTCGCGCGTCTTCGACCACGGGGAGCCCTACGGCGACGCCCTCGCTCAGGCGCAGGCCCTCGGATTCGCCGAGAGCGATCCGTCGTTCGACATCGAGGGCTACGACTCACTCTTCAAGCTGGTGATCATCACCGTGCACGCACTGGGCGCATACGTCGCACCGGAGCGGATCTTCACCTACGGCATATCGACGATACACGACTCGGACATCCGCTACGCCCGCGAGAAAGGGGTGAAGATCAAACTGGTGGCACAGGTGGTGAAGGTTTCGGAGGAGCACTTCACGATGTTCGTCATGCCGGAATTCGTCACCCCGGACAAGTACATCTACAGCGTCGATGACGAATACAACGGCGTGGTGATCCGCGGCGAGTGCTACGACCGCCAGTTCATGTTCGGCA
>ENA-OYZA01000354-OYZA01000354.1-human-gut-metagenome-genome-assembly--contig:-NODE-354-length-15994-cov-9.871698_pt1 | contig 15994 bp, 17 predicted proteins | sample MGYA00243257_ERZ653465 | MGnify/ENA primary metagenome ERZ653465 (study PRJEB26926, sample SAMN06164939) | human gut metagenome | biome: ENVO:00009003; feature: ENVO:2100002; material: ENVO:00002003...
GAGTCCTGTGAACCATGTCAGGCGGGGAACCGAGCAGCATTAAGCAGTTATGACCTGTGCCGCAGCAAGTTTACACTCATAATCATGGGTTCTATTTTTGCGTATCGTTTTATTTACCGATTATTATGTACTTTGTCACGGGAGGTTAGTTATGCATCTTGCTCTTTATCGTAAGTATCGTTCTGCCACCTTTGACGAAGTAATTTCGCAGGAACATATAACCACCACTCTGAAAAATCAGATAAAGTCCGGCACTCCGGCTCACGCTTATCTGTTCACAGGATCAAGAGGTACGGGTAAGACCACCTGTGCAAAGCTGATGGCAAAGGCGGTAAACTGCTTATCTCCCGTTGACGGCAACCCCTGCGGAGAATGTGAAAGCTGTAAGGCGATAGCCGCAGGCTGTCCGGATATAATCGAGATGGACGCAGCCTCAAACAACGGCGTTGACGATGTAAGGGCATTGCGTGACGAGGTTATGTACGCTCCGACTGTCTGCCGCTATAAAGTTTATATAATAGACGAGGTGCATATGCTGTCCTCACAGGCATTCAACGCACTTCTGAAAACCATAGAAGAACCGCCGCCGCACGTTATATTCATACTTGCGACTACCGAGATACACAAGGTGCCTGCGACTATCGCATCAAGATGTCAGCAGTTCCGCTTTTCAAGAATTGACGTAGAAGAAAGCACAAAGCGGCTGTGCGAGATAGCAAAAAAAGAAAACGTAAATATAACCGAGGATGCGGCAAGACTTATTTCAAGATTGTCCGACGGCGGTATGAGAGATGCGGTTTCGCTACTCGACCAGTGTATAAGCGTGAGTGCCGACATTGACGAGGAAACCGTAAGGACTACCGCAGGCATCGCAGGAACGGAGCATCTGTTCACGCTTGCACAGTGCATACACGAGCAGAATGCGCCCGAGGCACTGAAAATTCTCGACGAGCTTCACAATCAGTCGAAGGATCTTATGCTTCTTCTTGACGAGCTGTTGTCGCATTTCAGAAATCTGTGCATACTGTCGGCAACGAACTCCGACTTTTCGCTTATCCCTGCAGGAAGCGGAACAAGAAACGATCTTGCAAGGCAGACAAAGGAGTTTACTCTCGGAGAAATAATGCGGTGTATGGATATACTGCAGGACTGCATTGCGAGAACTCCGAAAACGGCAAAGCGTAAGACGGTTGCCGAAATGTGCCTTATAAGGCTGTGTACGCCACGTCTTGACAGTGATACATCGGCATTGTCGTTAAGGCTTGAAAAGCTGGAGAACAGGCTCGACAAGCTGTGTGACGGCGAGATAAGCGTTCAGCCGAGAGCCGCAGTGCAAACCGGTGAAAGCACAGAAAAGCATATACCGGCGCAATCCGCAAAGCCCGTAAGCGTAGCCTGCGACAGACCGCAGGATATTATTGCAGATACGCTGAACAGGATAGAAAATAAAATCACATCCGCCGATGATAAGCAGAAGGACGTGACAGCTCCGACCGCTTCGGTACAGCAGAGCGGTACAGACCGCAATGCCGCAGACAGCAAGCCTGACTGGCTGTTTGAGGGTACGGGCGGTGCTGATGAAAACGCAAGTGCAGGAAACGAGGATACTCCTCCGTTTGACCTTGACGAACCGCAGACAAGCGTTGCTCCGCCTGAGCCCGCTCCGCAGGAACAGGCAAGCAATACAAGCGGTGACGGCGACAAGCCTGACTGGCTGTTTGAGGGTACGGGTGGCGCTGATGATAACGCAAGCGCAGGAAACGAAGACACTCCTCCGTTTGACCTTGACGAACCACAGGCAAGCATTGCTCCGACAGAGCAGGAACAGGCAAGCAAGACAGACGGCAACGGCGACAAGCCTGATTGGCTGTTTGAAGGTACGGGCGGTGCTGATGAAAACGCAAGTGCAGGAAACGAAGACGCTCCTCCGTTTGACCTTGACGAACCGCAGGCAAGCGTTGCTCCGCAGGAACAGGCAGTAAAGACCGAAAATAATCTTCCCGAACAGCATAAAAGTAATCTGTCGGCAGGCAGTGTGCAAAGTATCGGCAATGCCGATCCGCAGGTAACCGAGATACTCGACAGACTTCCCGTTATACTGCAGGCTATACTGGGACAGGTGCAAGTGACGCTCGGTCGGGATACGGTGAATATCAGCGGTTATCAGAAATTCCAGTATGATTTCCTGACAACAGGCGACTCGAAGGAACGGCTTGAGAAAGCCGCCGAAGAGGTAACAGGCAGAAGGCTTGTAATGACCTTTGACAATAACGGCGATACAGCCGAAAGCAAGGATAAAAGCGACCCTGTTTCCGATTTCTTATCAAGAGCGGAAAAAATGGGCGTAAAAATAAAATACAAAAAACCAAAAAATTAAGTCGTTGACTTAAAGATACGAAAGGAAAAATCACAATGAAAGCAAGATTACCCAAGGAATACCAGAACAGAGGCGCAAACAACATGAACAGCATGATAAAGCAGGCTCAGAAGATGCAGGAAGACATCGAGCGTGTACAGGCTGAGCTTGAGGCAAGAGATTTCACGGCTTCTGCCGCAGGCGGTATGATTGAAGTTACGATGAGCGGTGCAAAGGTACTCAAGGAGGTTAAGCTCAACCCCGAGGTTGTTGACAAGGACGCTATCGAGGATCTTCAGGACGTTATCGTAGCAGGCGTAAATGCCGTTATCACACAGATTGAAGAAGTAAGTGCCGCAGAGATGGAAAAGGTAACAGGCGGAGTTAACATTCCGGGACTTGTTTAATGGCTGAATATAATTCTCAGCCGCTTATAACGGCGGCGCAGGAATTCGCCAAGCTCCCCGGCATCGGTCTTAAAACGGCGCAGAGGCTGGCATATTATATACTGAACGCCCCTGAGGAAGAAGTGGAGCAGTTTGCGTCCGGAATTCTACGGGCAAGGCGCAGTATGAAGCTGTGCAGTGTATGTCAGAATATCTGCAATACGGACAAGTGCGATATATGCTCGGACAGCCGCAGGAACCACAAGGTCATATGCGTTGTGGAAAGTCCCAAGGACGTTTCCGCCATAGAACGAAGCGGCGGCTTTGACGGAGTGTATCATGTACTTCACGGGCTGTTGTCACCGATGAATTCGATAGGTCCGCAGCAGCTTAAAATAAAAGAGCTTATGGCAAGGCTGTCGGATACGGACGAGGTCATAATGGCTACAAGTCCGACTATCGAGGGAGAGGCTACGGCAACATATCTTTCAAGAATGATAAAGCAGCTGGGAGTAAAGGTGACCCGTCTTGCGTATGGTCTGCCTGCGGGCGCATCGCTTGAATATGCGGACGATGTTACGCTCCAGAGGGCGCTTGAAAACCGTAACGAAATATAATTTTCTTCGGGAAAGGAATATGATAAATGACACAGGAACAGTTGAACACGATACAGGAACAGACAAAGAAAATAACCAACCCGAAACTGCTCGAAGTGATGAGGACACTGAAAAAGTGCGCTGAAGAGAAAACAAATCCCGAACCGCAGTATCAGGTGGATTATATCGACAATCTGATGGAGGCAAGACTTCTTGCGCCTGTAACCGTGACGGATATGTCGGGTGAGAACGAAAATCAGATGAAGGTACAGTTCTCGCACCTTACAAATCCTCAGAACGAGAAATATTTTATGGTGTTCACCGATATGGAAACAATGCAGAAGAACATCAAGGATATAAGCAAGGTCTGCGTGATCGCCGTTACATATAAGGATCTTTCCGCTATGCTGTCACAGCCGAAGTGTGCTATGAAGGGCTTTGTTATAAACCCCTTCACCGAGAACATTATCTGCGGTCCTCAGCAGGCAGAGGTCATAGGAAATTATATAAGGCAGAAAAAATTCAACAGCGGCGAGCTTACCGTTATAAACGAGGTTACGGGTGTGCCTGACACTGTTACAAAGCCTATAACAAGCTATTTTGACAGCCGTAAGGATATTAAGAAGGCGTATATTATGAATATGCGCAAGGTAAATCAGCTCAACCGCCTTATAATCGTGGATTTCGAGGGTGAGGACGACAAATTCAACGACTTTACCAAGGACTTTACCGAAAAGGTGCTGAAGGATATAAACGATGAAAAAGCGCCGTTTATGATAATGAACTTCAATCAGCCTGCCGCAAAACAGGCGACAAAAGAAAAAGTTCCGTTCTATGTAAAGGTTTAACGGCTTTAAACGTTATGCAAAAAATGAACACAAACAAAAGAGGCTTTTGCCTCTTTTTTGTTTATTCTGCGGAAATTTTCGTAATTGTTTTGCATTTACTTGACGAAAAAGCGGTTATGATATATCATTATACTGTATAAATAGGTCTACGGACCGGACGGGAGAAATCATGAAAAACATTATCTCTGCTTCAATGCTTGCGAGCGACCTTACAAATATAGAAAAAGAAATCCACCGTACCGAAAACGCACAGGTCGAGTGGCTTCATATAGATGTTATGGACGGCGTTTTCGTTGACAATATAACCTACGGAAACAACGTTGTTGCCGCTATGCGTAAAGTGAGCGATATATATTTCGACACGCACCTTATGGTGACCGATCCCACAAATCTTATACCGCTTTTCGCCCTTGCGGGCAGTAATATGCTTACTATCCACCTTGAAAGCAAAGGCGACACAACGGCAAACCTTAAGTGTATAAAGAAAAGCGGTATGAATGCAGGACTTGCCATAAAGCCTGCTACCGACTGGAAAGAAGTCATACCTTATCTGCCGCTGTGCGATATGGTGCTTGTAATGACCGTTGAACCGGGCTACGGCGGACAGGGATTTATTCCGCAGTGTGCCGACAAGGTGGCAATGCTCCGTAAATACTGCAATGAAAACGGATTTGACAAAATGAATATACAGGTTGACGGCGGTATCAACACAGCAACCGCCGCAACAGTTAAAGACGCCGGTGCAAACGTACTTGTAGCAGGAACATATCTGTTCAGGGCGGAGGATATGAGGGCGGCGGCAGACGCTATACGCTAAAAGCAGTCGGGCAACAGCTCAGTAGCTTTGTCTGTAAGCAGAGTGTAATATTCCTCCGTGTCGCTCATACGGCTGAGATCCGTATATAACGGGAGGCGGTACTCCGACACGATGTGCCGTATAATTCCGATGCGGCTTTCGGACGATCTGCTCTGCGGCAGATGAATGGCAAGACGGTAATCTTTCCCGTCACGGTCTGCGTATAAGGATACACGGTCTGCGACAGTTTTAAGCGCCTTGCAAAGCCTTGCGAGAACGCAAAGCTCTCCCTCGCAGATGACCGCCGTAAGCGGCGGTCGGCAGGAAGTGTTTTTTACGGACGGAGCGCCTTTAATGCAGGAGATATATAAGGTACAGCCTCCGTCGCTTTTCGGGAAAGCCTCGACAAGCAGACGTTCTCCGCAAAGCCCGAGATTATGATCTTCGCTGAGGCAGGATATAAGTCTTGACAAGGCAAGCTCTGAGGTACGGGAATCGCCCGAAATATCTTCGCATTTAATGCGGTATCCGTCCATATCCGACGGATTTAGCGTAATTTTTACGGTATTTCCCGCAAGTTCATCTATCTGCATGGGACACCTCCTGTTAAACCGGTTAAACAGCTTATAGTCTGAAAGGACAAAAAGATATAATGAATACAACCACAAATGAAGCTCTTCTTAAGAAGATAGACGAAGCTCCTTTGCTGATGTCAAAGGAGGCGGCTAAGAAAAAACTGCGTAAGCCGAGAAGCATATACGGCGATCAGATACTTTTTATGCTGGCGATAACCGTCATTGCCACCTGCTTTTACGGTATGAGGGTAGTAACGGTGTGCGCCTGCTCGGTGCTTGCCTGCATACTGACCGATATGGTCGGCTGTTTCCTTTCAAAGAAGGAATACGGTGTAAAAGACCTGTCAACCATAGCCTACGGTATGGCGCTTGCTCTTATGCTCCCTGCAAGCGTTGAATATTATGTCGTGATAATCGGCGCAGTGCTTGCAATTACGGTAAAGCATATATTCGGCGGCAAGGATAACTATATATTCAATCCTGCGGCGGTTGCGATAGCGTTTCTTATAATCTGCTATCCGACACAGGTGCTGATGTATCCCCAGCTTGACGCTCATCCGGAAATATTCGGAGATGCGGGAACGCTTGTAAGCGGAATCGAGAGCAGTTTTATAAAGAACGGTGCAATGCCGTCACTGACTCCGCTTGAGATACTTATGGGAAGGTTCCCCGGCCCTATGGGAACTACTCATATACTCGTGCTGATAGTAAGCGGTATCTGCCTTATCTGCAGAAGAAGCGTGTCGCTTTCCGCTACTGTGGGAGGAATAGCCGTAATGGGTGTGCTTTCCTATCTCACAAGCAGTGTAGAGCCTGCTATGGACGCTGTTATTTTCCGTTTTATAAGCGGATTTGTACTGTTCGGCTTTATATTCCTTGCGAGCGATCCGCAGACGCTTCCGTTTACAAACGGCGGAAGGGTGCTGTACGGCATAGCGCTCGGCGTAATCACGGTTATATTCAGAAATTCCGCAAATATCGAGGGAATATTCGTGTTCTCTCTGCTGATAGTAAACGCTCTGTCGCTGTATCTTGACAAACTGGCATTCGTAATAGGCGTACAGACAAAACAGCTTTTAAGATACCTTAGGCATAACCTCGGCTCGTTTGAGCGAATGACAAAGGACGCAAAGCAGGGTAAGACACCGGAGCTTTCGGATACGCAGGAAATTATGATTGAACCTGTTAATTATAATATGCCCCCTATCGACAATAAGGTCACAAAGGTAAAACGTCATAAAAAGTCGGTAATGGAGAATATTTCCGACAAAATATCGGATTCGGTAAAGAAGAAGAAAGCATCGGCGAAATCCGCCGGCGAAAACGAAAAGGAAAAGGAGGCGCAGCATGGCTCAGGCAAAACAGATGAAGCCGGAAAAGACACGGAAAAGTAACTTTAAATTCACCCGTGATCTTATAGACGGACTGGCAAAGCAGAATGTCGTGCTGATGACAGGCATTGTAAACGCACCTGTTATAATCGCCGCTACGACCTTCAAGAAGGGCGTGGTAATCGCTCTTGCTTTTGCGATAATATCGTTTCTGACGATAGTTACCTGTTCGTTTGTACCGAAAAAAATAGTTTATACCCTCAGAGTAATTATATATGCGCTGGTAGGCTCGGTCTATTATATCCCGACCGTACTTCTTTTAGAGCAGATCTTTCCGCTTACGGTCGAGCTTATAGGCATCTATATGCCGCTTATAATTACAAACGCTCTTATCTTCTCGAAAACGGAAAGCCGTTTCTATCTTGAGGACAAGCTGAAAATGATAATCGACGTAATTTTCTTCATAGCGGGCTTCGGCGCAGTGTGCGTCCTTACCGGAGGCTTCAGGGAACTGATATGCTTCGGCACATTTGCCGGAATAAAGCTGTTTGATTTCAAGATTGCGGCTTTTGAATCACCTTTCGGCGGATTTATACTTGTCGGAATAATGGCAGGTATGTTCAGGGCGCTTTACAACTATCTGCGTAACCGCAGAATAAGGCTTAACAGCGAGGAGCATAACAAGGCGGCGGCTCACACCTACCGTTCAAGCACCGAAAGCAAGCCTGCTGCACCACATCTGCTTCCCTCGCAGGACGACAACGTAAAGGAGCGCAGTGATGGATAAATTAGCACTTTTTATCAATACGGCTATGCTCGCTATGTTTGTCGAGAATGCGATATTCTCCCGTGCGCTCGGCACAAGCGTGGCGTTCTACGCATCAAGAAAAAAAGAAAGCATATTCGGACTGGGTCTCGGCATAACATACGTTATCGTGGTTTCAAGCTGTATCACGTTCTTTATAGACGGGTGGCTTGCCGACTGGCAGTATTTTTATGTTGTCATGCCGCTTATATACACGCTGACGGTGAGCATCGTATATACGGGCAGTCTGCTCCTCCTGTGGAGATTCCTGCCAAAGATATTCAGAAACATCAAGAAATACGTTCATCTTTCGGTGTTCAATGCGGCAGTGCTGGGAGCATTGTTCCTGAACACGACATATCACGCTGATTTCTTTTCGTATATGGGATTCGGTGTCGGAATAGCGGCAGGCTTCTTCATTGCGGTGTTCTTCCTTCATATCGCAAACGAAAGGCTCAATTCTCCGCTTATTCCCGAGGCATTCAGAGGAATGCCGATAATGATGGTTTTTGTCGGCATTATGTCACTTGCATTCTATGCGCTGACAGGATATAACACGGGCGCTATCTGATAATTTCTAAAATGGAGATACTGATATGAGCAGAAAAAAAGGATTCAAGGTAAAACGTTCAAGAAGAAATCTGTATAAAAAACGTAAAAGCACCGGCAGGAAGATATTTGACGGGGTTCTTTTCGTTGTGATACTGGGCGCATTTGTCTTTGTGGGATACTCGGTCGCTTCTCCGCTGATAAAGTTTTTCGGCGGAAACGGGGACAATTCCTCTGTGAGCGAGCCTGCGTGGACACCGCCCGAATCGCTCCCCGAAACATCGGACAGCAATTCGCAGGCGAACACTTCGGACAACACGTCAGGCAACTCAGGCGGCAGTAATACAACAAAGGATAACACCTCCTCAGCGCCAAGCGAGGTAACATCTGCTTTTGCGACGGTCGCTCCCGACTCCGCACTGAAAAGCGATGCCGCACTGAATAAGTTCCTTGCCTCAGCAAAGGACAGCGGTTATAACACAGTCGTATTTACGCTTAAAAACACCACTGGCGAACTGTTATACAAATCATCGCTTAAGGCTGTAAAGGATAATACAGACGTAAATAAGGGCAGTCTGACGGCGACTCAGATAGTAAAGGCGTGCAAAGCGGCAGGAATCACTCCCGTTGCGGCTATAACAACGCTTTACGACAGAAAGACACCGTATCTTTTCGACAATGCAGGATATATAATTACAGACGGAAACTGGAGCTGGCTGGATGCCGCCGCCGATAACGGCGGTAAACCGTGGACTACTCCCTATTCCGCCGATGCGGTAAACTATTATGCGGATATATGCGGAGAGCTTGCAAAGGCAGGGTTTGCCGATATTGAGCTTGAAAACACCGTCTTCCCGAACTTCCAGTCCTATGACTACTCGCTGTTGTCAAAGGAACTGCAGAATGCAAACAGAAGCGAGAAATTAGCCGTTCTTGCGGCATCGTGCGCAAAGAAAGCAAAGGAAGGCAACGCAACCGCAACGGTTGAAATAAAGGCTGACGCACTGCTTACAATGTCGGCTACGGCTTATGACGGTACGGCTGAAATATGGTCTGCGAAGGATAAGATGGGTGACAGCAGGGTGCTTGTCACAATGGATATGTCACTACTTGGCACAAAACTTCAGACCTCGGCAGACAAGACAGTAACCGTTGAAAAGGATAAGGTCAAGGCGGTAAATCAGATATTCACGCTTGTAAAGAAGGCTGTCGGCGACAAGGAAATATCGGTCGGAATAACAGGCAGTGCAAATTTATCGGCAGATGAAATCAAAAATTGTAAAACAGCACTCGAAAAGCTCGGATTTACCGATATAAGATTCGAATAAATACACAAAAATGCTTGCATTTGCGGCATTTTTAAGGTATAATTAGAGAATAACGTAAGAGCGAATATCGCACGGAAAAGAAAGGAATACAAAATGACAGAATTATTGACATTATTATCAAGCGGACAGACAGCAACAACCACAGGACAGGGCGGAAACGATATAGTGAGCATTCTCACAATGCTTATCCCCCTTGCGCTTATGGTAGTTATATTCTACTTCCTTATCATAAGACCCGAAAAGAAGCGTGGCAAGAAGATGCAGGAAATGCTCAACAACCTTGAGGTTGCTGACGAAGTAGTAACAACAGGCGGTATTGTCGGCAGAGTATTAAGAGTTACAGATGATACTGTACTTATCGAAACAGGCTCTGACAGAACAAAGATCCGTGTTTTAAAGAGCAGTATTGCTGAGAACAGAACTGTTCACGATGATACGGAATCAAAGTAAGAGATTCTGAGATATTACAAAATATACACCCTCACGGCATAAGCTGTGAGGGTGTTTTTTGCGAAAAAATCCATCGTACTTGCCCGAAGATTATCGAACAGTACGATGGATTTGACTTATTGTGCCGATATGCGATATTATGCGGTTACATATCGAACAGGTTTATCACTTCAATACCTTTGGCTTCAGCCATGCGTACCGTCTGACCTGTGCCGCTCCTGCTGTTGCTTTGGTCATAATACGCCACACAGCAGTCTGCAAGCTCTGTCAGGCGTGCGTTACGCTGTTTCATACAGTCCTTGGTGTATTCACTGCCGATATACTCAATGCTGTCAGCCGCCATCATTATCGCATAAAACTCCTGCTTGTCGTTGTAGCTCCAGTTCTTTGTCTGTTCCTCGTTTGAGCAGGGGAGTACAAGGTGTAGCTTTATATCGAGTGCCTTGCGTTTTCTCAGATACAGCACCATATGAGCGCACATAGTGTCGAAGCCGAGAGCGCCGCCGCAGTAGAAGTCGGTAACGCCACGCTTGACAAGTCCGCATATTGTGCTGTCAAGCAGAGATTTAAGCGCATACATATCCGAGCTGTCAATTTTACGATGCCCTGTAAAGCAAACCGATGTCATACGCAAAGCCTCCTTTTAGTTACGATAAAAAGAAAAATAAGCCGTATCTGCGTCTGACAAATACGGCTGATGTGCTAAAGCAAGATGTAAATCAGTCTTCAACCTTTTCTTCGATGAACTTAACGATGTCACCGACAGTCTTGATCTTTTCAACCTGATCATCGGGAATCTCAATGTCGAACTCTTCTTCAAAGCTCATTACGAGGTCTACTACGTCAAGTGAATCAGCGCCGAGGTCGTCTGTGATGCTTGCAGCCTCAGTAACCTTGTCTTCTTCAACGTCGAGCTGGTCAACGATTATCTTCTTTACCTTATCAAATACCATTTGAAATCTCCTCCGTGTTTTTAAAAAGAAATTTTCTTTCGTTAATATTATACGGCATTATGCCGAAATAATCAAGTCGTATTTACAACAAATACATTAAAAAAATGTCTAAATTTACAGGGTGTATTTCTACACTTTGCACAACTTTCAAAGGGTTATTGAAAGCTGTTGATTTACCGTCCGAAATTACGAATATGCCGTAGCATATTATGACCGCCGGTAACGTAGGTTACGCAAATCACAAGCCGTCAGAACGGCGAACAGTCAGCGGCGACTCGCCGCACGGCGAATTTGCCGTGACTTTCAGTTACTCGGAAAACATACCGATTTTGCGGAATTTCTTGTAGCGGTTGTCAAGCAGGGTAGGAATATCTATCCTTGACAGCCTTTCGACCGCACTTATAAGATATTCAGATATATTGTCCGCTGTCTGTGCAGGGTCTGTATGAGCACCGCCTACAGGCTCGGCGATTATCTTATCGCACACGCCGAAATTGTACAGATCGTCTGCGGTGATCTTCATAAGATCTGCCGCTTCCTTTTCTCTTGAAGGATCCTTCCATAAAATAGAAGCAAAGCCTCTGGGAGAAATTACGGAATATAAAGCGTGTTCAAGCATAGCAAGCTCATCGCATACGGCAAGTGCAAGTGCGCCGCCGCTTCCGCCTTCACCGAGAACTACCGATATAACGGGGGTTTTCAGCGTCATAAACTCAGCAATATTCTTTGCTATAGCCTCGCCCTGACCTCTTTTTTCGGCTTCAACTCCGCAGAATGCGCCCGGTGTATCAACAAAGCAGATAACGGGTCTGTGGAACTTCTCCGCCTGATATGCAAGCCTGAGTGCCTTTCTGTAGCCCTCGGGATGAGGCATTGAGAAATTCGACTTCTTGTTTTCCTCAAGATTTCTGCCCTTTACCTGTGCGATCACTGTGACGGGAGTGCTGTTAAGAGTAGCTATACCCGATAATATTGCGGCATCGTCACCGTAGTGGCGGTCGCCGTGAAGCTCGGTGAAGTGGTTGAATATAGCGGGAATATAGTCGTTTACGGTTGGACGATTCTTTTCTCTTATTATCTCAAGATGCTGTGTAGCAGTCATATTTGACATTATCATTACCGTCCTTTCAACCGTGCTGCCAATCAGCGCCGATTTTTTTATAGTTATGCAGTCTTAATATATTCGACAGCGTTTTACGCATTGAGCGTCTGTCGGCTATCGCATCAACAAAACCGCTTTCAAGCAGGAATTCTGCCGTCTGGAAATCATCGGGGAGCTTCTGCTTTATAGTGTCCTGTATAACACGTCTGCCTGCGAATCCTACAAGCACCTTAGGCTCGGCAAGGATTATATCTCCAAGACTTGCAAAAGACGCTGTAACACCGCCTGTTGTGGGGTCGGTAAGCACCGTGATATAAAGTCCGCCCGCATCGCTGTGACGTTTTACCGCACCGCTTGTCTTTGCCATCTGCATAAGAGAGATTATACCCTCCTGCATTCTCGCACCGCCAGATGCTGTGAAAAGTATAACAGGCAGCTTATGCTCTGTGGCATATTCAAACGCTCTTGTTATCTTTTCGCCTACAACACTGCCCATGCTCGCCATCATAAAATTGGAATCCATAATACCGATGACCGCACGATAGCCTCGTATAGTGCATTCGCCCGTCACTACTGCGTCCTTCAGTCCCGTGCTTTCCTGCATACTCTTTATCTTCTTCTCATAGTCGGGGAAGCCGATAGGATTCAGTGACACCATATTTTCGTCAAACGGCTTGAAGCTGTCCTTGTCAACCGTTATATCAAGACGTTCCTTAGCGGAAAGCCTTGCGTGATAGTTGCAGACAGGGCAGGTTTTCTTACGCTTTTCAAACTCGTCCATATAGAACACGTTCTGACAGCGGGGACATTTGAACAGCAGGTCCTTGGGTATTTCGGGGGCGGAGGAATCCGCCACGTCCTTCTGTTCCTCATTAAAACGGTCCTTGACCATTTTAAACAGATCTTCTAACAATTAAAGCACCGCCTTTTCGTTTGCTTGTGGCATTATCAATAATTCGTCAGATCCTTGCGGTTAAGGAAGCCTATATCGAAATTACCGCTTTCGACATCCTCGTCACGCAGGAGATTGAGCTGGAAATCAATGTTGGTATTGATACCCTCTATGAGAAATTCGGAGAGGGCGACCTTCATCTTCTGGATAGCCTCTTTCCTGTCCTCGCCCTTTACAAGCACCTTTGCTATCATACTGTCATAGTAAGGGGGTATCTCGTAGCCCTGATATACCGCCGTATCAATACGCACACCGAAACCGCCGGGCATATGGATCGACTTTATCTTACCGGGGCAGGGGCGGAAGTTGTTCTTAGGCTCTTCCGCATTTATACGGCACTCGATAACGTGACCGCTGAGCTTTATATCCTCCTGCTTATACTGCAGGGGAAGTCCTGCGGCGATGTTTATCTGCGCCTTTACAAGATCCACGCCGGTCACCATTTCGGTTACGGGGTGTTCGACCTGTATTCTTGCGTTCATCTCCATAAAGTAGAAGTTCAAATCTTTGTCTACAAGGAATTCTACCGTTCCTGCGTTTGCATAGCCGCAAGCCTTTGCCGCTCTTACTGCCGCTTCTCCCATTCTCCGACGGAGATCCTCCGTCATAATGGGGCTGGGGCTTTCTTCAAGCACCTTCTGATTACGGCGCTGTAACGAGCAGTCACGCTCGCCGAGATAAATTACATTTCCGTGCTCGTCCGCAAGGAGCTGTATCTCGACGTGTCGGGGATTTACAATGAACTTCTCGATATATATATCATCGTTTGCAAAGAACTGTTTAGCCTCCTGCTTTGCGGCGGTCATTGCCGCTTCAAGCTCTTCAGGCTTTTCAACAAGTCTTATGCCTCGTCCGCCGCCGCCTGCGCTCGCCTTTACCATTATCGGATAGCCGATCTTTGCGGCGATCTCCTGAGCCTCCTCAAGCGTCCCAACAACACCGTCGGAGCCGGGAACTACGGGAACGTCGTTTTCTATCATCGTCTTCTTTGCGTTTGCTTTATCACCCATAGCGTCCATAGCGTCAGCACCGGGACCTATGAACTTTATTCCGCACTTGTCGCAAAGACGTACAAAGTGGCTGTTTTCGGAAAGGAAACCGAAGCCTGGGTGAATTGCCTGTGCGCCCGTTATCTCGCAGGCGGCAAGCAGTGCCTTTGAATTAAGATAGCTGTCCTTTGACGGAGCAGGTCCTATGCATACCGCTTCGTCCGCTATCTGTGCGTGAAGCGCAGTCTTGTCGGCTGTCGAATATACTGCGACAGTCTTTACTCCAAGCTCTCTGCACGCACGGATTATTCTTATCGCAATCTCGCCTCTGTTGGCGATCAGAATCTTATTGAACATACAGCGTTTGCCTTCCGTTTACTTGATAGCAAAGGTGATCTCTGCGGATACCGCCTTTTCACCGTTTACTGTGGCAAGAGCCTTGCCGACACCGATAGGACCTTTTACCTTTATTATCTCGACTTCGAGCTTTAAAAGATCACCGGGTACTACCTGTCTTCTGAACTTAGCGTCCTTGACGCCGCCGAACAGACCTATCTTGCCCTTGTTTTCGGGGAGTGCAAGCATTGCCACTGCGCCTGCCTGCGCAAGCATCTCAAGCATAAGTACGCCGGGCACTACGGGGTATCCGGGGAAGTGTCCCTTGAACCAGAACTCGTCATCTTTCATATACTTTGTGGCAACCACACGCTGACCGGGTTCCATTTCTTCGATAGTATCAATAAGCAGGAACGGATCTCTGTGAGGGATTATCTCCATTATCTGCTCTTTATTCATAAGCGACATATACAGTCCTCCGTTATTCTATTATGATGAGCGGCTGACCGAATTCAACAGCCTCTCCGTCCTTTACGGCAATAGACTTTACAGTGCCGGAAATATCCGCCTGTATCTCGTTCATTACCTTCATACTCTCAACGATGCATACTGTGTCGCCCTCGTTTACCTTATCGCCGACCTTTACAAATGGAGGCTTTGTGGGGGAGGGGGCAGAGTAGAATGTGCCGACAATGGGGCTTTTTATGCTCTTGCCTGTATCGGCAGGTGCCGCAGCAGGAGCCTGTGTCTGCGGTGCAGATGTCGGTACTGCGGGAGCAGCCGCCATAGCCATAGGAGGCATTGCGGGCATCACAGGGGGCGCAGGAGGGGGATTCTTCTGACCAAGCTCAAGCTCGAACTTGTCGTTCTTTACATACATATAGGACAGACCGCTGTCCTTCATAATACCGATAAATTCCTTTACGGCATCGGTAAGCGAATTAGTTTCAAACTGCATATTATGTCAACCTTTCTCTTAGTCCTCTACGGGAGCAAATGCTATACAAGCGTTATGACCGCCGAAACCGAGCGAATTGCTGAGTGCGCCTGTTATCTTCATATCTCTCGTGCCGTCAGCCGCATAGTCAAGATCGCATTCGGGATCTGCCACCTTAAGACCTAATGTGCGGTGCACCTTGCTGTTCTTTATCTGAAGGGCGCAGGCTACCGCTTCTACACCGCCTGCCGCACCTAAGAGGTGACCTGTCATTGACTTTGTGGAGTTGATGACCATATCCTTTGCGTGTTCGCCGAATACCAGCTTTACAGCGGCTGTTTCGGTCTTATCGTTCATGGGAGTTGATGTGCCGTGTGCGTTTACATAGTTGAAGGTTTCGGGCGCTCTGCCTGATTCCTTTACAGCGAACTCCATAGCCTTTGCGCCACCCTTGCCCTCGGGGTCGGGGCTTGTTTCGTGGTAAGCATCGCAGGTCGCACCGTAGCCGATGACCTCAGCATAGATGTTTGCGCCTCTTGCCTTTGCGTGTTCGTATTCTTCAAGAATTACGATACCGCTTCCGTCACCGAGAACGAAGCCGCTTCTCTCTGCGTCAAAGGGGATGCTTGCTCTGTCAACATCGGTCGACTTTGTTATAGCGTGCATATTGTTGAAGCCTGCATAGGCAAAGCCTATCGAGCATTT
>ENA-OYZA01000414-OYZA01000414.1-human-gut-metagenome-genome-assembly--contig:-NODE-414-length-14967-cov-5.116752_pt1 | contig 14967 bp, 10 predicted proteins | sample MGYA00243257_ERZ653465 | MGnify/ENA primary metagenome ERZ653465 (study PRJEB26926, sample SAMN06164939) | human gut metagenome | biome: ENVO:00009003; feature: ENVO:2100002; material: ENVO:00002003...
GCATACGAGATGTCTTAGGGTCTCGTGGGCGCGGAGATGTGTATAAGAGACAGGAAGTCACCTGCGGCTGCAAGCGCAATGACGGTTGCCACCGACGCTATGCAGAGCACGATGAGAAGATAAAAGGCGTTTCTTTTCATAAATTCGCCGACTTTTTTGGCGGCGGCAGTCATTTTGCTCATAGCATTACCTCCATTTGCCACGATTATTGCCCCGATTTTCGCAGTTTATACATTCAACAAAAACTTTTTTTTGTGTTTTTATCCTGCGCACGGCTCCATTTGCGTATTGACTGTCCTTGCGCGCGGGAACTATAATGTTTACAGTATCGGATTGCTTTTTCGCAGTTGAGGGAAAGCCGTTCGGACATTATGAGGCTATCCGCCGTCAAGCGGAGAATTAAGGGAAAATTGTGAGGTTGGCAGATGAACATTAACGCCATTCGGAAAAAGGTTCATAAGATTGCCCCTACCGTCAACGTCGAAGAGTACCGCGGTTGCGTAAGGCTCACGGGCGAACTTGACGATTGGGACAGCATTTACCGTTGCGGCGTGGCCGCGGTTTCCAAACGTTCGTTGGGCGTTCTCAACGACATCAGACTCAAAGGTTTCAGCGAAAAAGTCAAAGTTCCGTCGGTGAACGACTCCGCAATAGACGGAGCGACGCCCGACGTTCTTGTCGTTGGCGGCGGAATTACGGGTTGCGCCATTGCGCGCGAACTTTCCAAGCTCGACATAAGCGTTATGCTTGTTGAAAAAGCCTCCGACGTCGCGACGGGCGCGTCTTGCCGTAACGACGGCTGCATTCACCCCGGCATCGACCTGCACAAAGGACAACAGAAACTCTATTACGTCCTGCGCGGCAACAAAATGTATACGCGTATATGCGAAGAACTCGGTTGCGACATTCAGCGTTGGGCGCAGACGTTTATGTTCAGCACAAAGTGGGAGAGCAGAATAATCGCTCCGCTTATGTTGCTCAAAGGCAAGATACTCGGCATTCCCGATATGCGTTTCGTCACCAAAGAAGAAATGCAGAAAATGGAACCGCACCCTCCGAAGTGGCTCACGGGCGCGGTGTATATGGCGTCGGCGGGCGTTGTTTCGCCGTACAAAGTGACGATTGCGTTTGCAGACAACGCCGTGGAAAACGGTGCCGTGATTTCGCTTGACACCGTGGTGCAGGGTATGGAAGTCGAAGACGGCAAAATCAAGTCCGTCAAGACCAACCGCGGTACGGTTTATCCCAAAATCGTGGTCAATGCAGCAGGTGCGTTCAGCGATATTATAGCGGATATGGCAGGGGACAGAACGTTTACAATTCACCCCCGCAAAGGCACCGACCTCATTCTCGACAAGAAAAAAGCGTACTATGCGCTCTCGTCCTTTGCACGCAGTTATTTCGCGCCGCTTCCCAAAGAAGCGCAGGAAGAAACGCACGCAGCAGTCGGTCACACCAAAGGCGGCGGCGTAATGCGTACGGTAGACGGAAATATTCTCGTCGGTCCCAATGCGATAGAGCAGCCTTACCGTGAGGACAATTCCACAAATCTCAACGATATACTTGCCATCATCAAGAAGCAGAAAGTCGCGGCGGACGAACTGTCCACCGCAGATATTATCACCTATTTCTCGGGCGTGCGCGCTGCGACGTACGAGGAAGATTTCGTCGTCAGGAAGGGCATTTTCACCGAGAACATAATCGAGGCGGCGGGCATTCAGTCGCCGGGTATCACCGCGGCTCCCGCAATAGCCTGCGACGTTAGGGTCTGGGTAAAGGAAATGCTCGGCGCGGAATTCAGGAAGGATTTCGTGGCACAACGCAAACACACTCCGAGACTGGCCGCACTTTCGGACGCAGAGAGAGAAGAGTATATCAAACGCAATCCCGCATACGGCGAAATCGTGTGTCGTTGCGAGGAAGTCAGCAAAGGCGAAATCGTGGACGCGTTGGAATCGCCGCTCAAAGTTTGTACGGTTGACGGTATCAAGCGCAGAGTACGTCCCGGAATGGGCAGATGTCAGGGCGGGTTCTGTTCGCCTCTTGTAGTGAAAATCATTGCGGAACACGAGGGCATAGCTCCCGAACAGGTGCTCAAAGGCGACGAAGGCAGCTATATACTTTTCGGAAATACGAAAAACGCAGAGGGGGAATGAGATGAAAAAATACGACGTTGTAGTTATCGGCGGCGGTCCTGCGGGACTTGCGGCTGCCGAAAGCGCGTGTAAAGCGGGCGCTAAGGTTGCCGTGCTCGAACGCGAAGCGCGTCTCGGGGGTATCCTCAAACAGTGCGTGCACGACGGGTTCGGTCTTATCAGGTTCGGCGAAAAACTTGCGGGACCCGAATATGCCGAGAGATACATTGATTTTGTGCGCGCGCTAGATATCGACGCATATACGCTTACGTTTGTTACCAGACTCCGCAAGGGCAGCGACGGAAAATTCTCAATCGACTGCGTAAGCCGTGACGGAATGTTGCATTTCGAGTCCGACGCGGTGGTGCTTGCGACGGGTTGCCGCGAAAGAACGGCGAAACAGGTGCTCATTCAGGGTACGCGTCCCGCGGGCGTGTTCACCGCAGGTACGGCGCAGAACTTCGTCAACCTTATGGGCAAACTTCCCGCAAAGAAATGCGTTATTCTGGGCAGCGGCGACATAGGACTTATTATGGCGCGCAGACTTACGCTCGAAGGCGCGGAAGTCGAAGGCGTTTACGAAGTCAAGCCCGAACCCAGCGGACTTACCCGCAACATTCATCAGTGCCTGCACGATTTCAACATTCCGCTTCACCTTTCGCACACGGTGACGAGAGTTTTCGGCGTGGACAGACTTACCGCCGTGGAAGTCGCCGCCGTAGACGATAAAATGAAACCCATAAAAGGAACGGAAAGAATTATCGAGTGCGACGCGCTTATACTTTCCGTCGGACTTATCCCCGAAAACGAAATCGCGGAGAGCATAGGCGTCAAAATCAATCCTTTCACAAAGGGACCCGATTGCGACCAGACGTATATGACCAGCGTTGACGGTGTGTTTTCGGCGGGCAACGCGCTCAACGTTTTCGACCTTGTCGACTACGTTTCGGAGTGCGCCGCAGACGCGGGCAAAAACGCGGTGGAATACAAACCGCACGGCACGGAAGTGCGCATAGAACGCGGAAAAGGGTTGCTGTCGTACGTTCCTCACCGTATCGACCTGTCCAAACCCTGCGACAAAACGGTGTTCTTCTTCCGTTCCGCAAAGGATATGGACAAAGCCACGCTCCGCATTACGGTTGACGGCAACGAAGTTTTCAAAAAGAAATTCGCGTTCCTCCGTCCGCCCGAAATGCAGCGTATAGAAATAGACTTTTCGGCGTTCGGTTTGAAAGCCGCGTCCAAAGTCGTCGTCGAATTGGAGGAGAATTGATATGGAACTCGTGTGTATCGTTTGTCCCAAAGGTTGCAGAATGACCGTTGAAAACGGAGTAGTCACGGGCAACACCTGCAAAAAAGGCGAAGCGTTTGCAAAAGCCGAGGCGACTTGCCCCATGCGTACCGTTTGCAGTACCGTTGCGACTTCTTTCGAGTCCATGCCCGTTTTGCCCGTTCGCACCGACGGAGAAATTCCCAAAGCAAAAATCGGCGAGCTTATGAAACTCGTCAACACAATCAAAGTAACGAAGAAACTTCACCGCGGCGACGTCGTCGCGTCAGGCGTGGTAGGCACCGACGTAAATCTTATCGCCACCGCCACTATTTACTGATAAGGAGATTATTATGTCCAACAAACCTTACAAAGATTTCGAACCCCAATGGATTACCACGCCCCCCGTGGAAAAAAGTTACCGTTCCGTTATGAAATGGGGCGACCCCGCGGCATACAAACGTCCCAAAGAAGGACTTTACAAACTCATCAAAAAGCAGTTCAATCTGACGGACGACGATTTCAAGGAAATGGTTGACGTCGGCAACGAAGTCGTGGACATCAAGGTTCCGTCCCGTCTCAGCGTGGCTCAGCTCAAAGAACTTGCCGAAATAGTCGGCGAAGACAACGTGACAACCGACGAATTTAAACGCGTACAGGTAGGTTACGGCAAAACCATGATTGACATCATGCGTTTGAGAAAGGGCATAGTCGAAAACCTTCCCGACGTCGTCGTTTATCCTTCCACCACGGAAGACATGGAAAAACTCGTCGAGTTTGCAAAGAAACACGGCGTACACATCTACGTATACGCGGGCGGTTCCAGCGTTACACGCGGTACTGAGTGTATGGTTGCGCCCAACATGATACTTGACCTGCGCAAGAACTTCAACAAAGTCATCGCGTTCAACGAAGTCAATCAGACCATAACCGTTCAGCCCGGTATCAGCGGTCCCGACCTTGAAAAAATCCTCAACAACGCACCCGAAAACTTCGGCGCGGCACACAGACTTACTTGCGGACATTTCCCGCAGTCCTTCGAATACAGCTGCGTAGGCGGTTGGGTCGTCACCCGCGGCAGCGGTCAGAACTCCACCTACTACGGTTGCGCGGCAGACCTCGTGCTTTGCCAGGAGTACGTAACCCCCGTCGGCAAAATCCGCACCGACTCCGCACCCAGAAAAGCGACGGGTCCCAACATCGACCAGATTATGATGGGCAGCGAAGGCACTTTCGGTATCCTCACCGAAGTCACCCTCAAAGTTTTCAAACTTTCCGCAAAACACCGTAAGTTCTCCTATATGTTCCCGACCTGGGAAGACGGTATGGCGGCAATGCGCGAAGTCATGCAGGGCGAATTCGGTTATCCTTCCGTGTTCAGACTTTCCGACGCGGAAGAAACGGATATGATGATGCACATGTACGGCATCGCGGACAGCCCGCTCAACGCGCTCCTTTCCGCAAAAGGTTTCAAACCCAGCCAGAGATGCCTGATGCTCGGTTTCGCGGACGGCGAAGACGGATTGCAGAAGAACATCGTCAAGAATATCCGCCGCATCGCGCACAAGTACAACGCAATGTCGCTTACGGGATACGTCACCACTTCATGGGAACACGGCCGTTTCTCCGACCCCTATATGCGTGACACCATTCAGGACTACGGCATCATCATCGATACTCTGGAATGCGCGGTCAACTGGGACAATATGGCGCAGGTTCACAAGGATGTCCGCAAGGCAGTCAAAGCGTGGCCGAACGCAATCTGCACGACGCACATTTCGCACAGCTATCCGCAGGGCGCAAACCTGTATTTCATTTTCGTCATAAAGACGACCGACCTCGACGAGTTCAAGAGATACCATTCCAGCATTCTGGAAGCCATAATGAAATCGGGCGCGGCACTCAGCCACCACCACGGTATCGGCAAACTGTTTGCGCCCTTCCTTCCCGGTTCGATAGGCGAAGAGCAGATGAAACTGCTCAAAGCACTCAAAGCCTACTTCGACCCGCAGGGACTTATGAACCCCGGCGGAACGCTTGCCCTCGACAAGCACCCCGACAACTTCTGAGCGTTCGTACGCGGCAGAGCAAGTAATTGCCCGACGGACTTATGCACAGACTACGGGGCAAAATGAGCGCCGAAGTTTGATATAAGGTCCTATGTTAAAAAAGTACCGATAGGAAGTCGGGTATCACTTATGTAAATTATGTTATATGTAAAAAGCGCGGACAGATTGTCCGCGTTTTGTTTTGCCGTGCGTTCATCGCATATATTTTCACCGCGCGCAAATGTTTAACGTTTACGTGCTTGCGCACCCTGTGTGCGTGCGCTCACCGAATGCGTGCGCTCACCGGTACGTAGTTTAGTGGTTTGCGTTAGCTTGCAGTTTTGAGTTCGAGTTAGAAAACGCAAAAAAAAGCGGCGGGGTTTCCGCCGCGTGAGAGTTATTCTTCGTTTTCCAACGCTACTTTGTAGGCGGCGAGAACTTTTTCTCTCAACATTTCTCTCGTCTCCGTGTTGATGGGGTGGACGATGTCCTTGAATTCCCCGTCGGGAGTCTTTCTGGACGGCATTGCAATGAATTCACCTTCGGCTCCGCTTATTATCTTTATATCGTGTATGGCAAAGCAGTCGTCGATAATAACGGAGGCAACGGCACGCAATTTGCCGTCGTCGCGTTTGACCAGTCTGATTCGTGTGTCTGTGATATTAAGCATAATTGTCCCCTTTTTCCCAAAAGACTTTTATTTGTGTCTATATAATACAATAATATTTTCTATTTTTCAATACTAAACTTGAATTTTGGTGTTTTTGGCGGATTAAAGTCTGAATTTGGAAGAAAAAAGCGTTTTTCGGATTAAAACGTCGGAATGCGGATTTTGTAGGGGAGTTTTGTCGGTTGCGAAAAAGACTTCGTGCACGCCTCGGAGAATATAAACATATACTTTATGGTATGTCGTCGTTTTACGGAAAGAAGATACATTTCATTGGCGTCGGCGGCGCCAGTATGAGCGCGCTTGCGGAGTTTGCTTTGGCGCAAGGCGGAGTCGTGTCGGGCAGTGACCGCACGGAAAGCGCGGTTCTCGACAAACTTTCAAAACTCGGTGCCGAGGTTTACGCAGGCAGTCGTGCGGACATAATAAACGGCGTTGATATTGTCGTGTATTCGTCGGCGGTACCTTTCGACGACCCCGAACTCGCCGCGGCGTTTGCGGCAGGCAAGCTGGTCTTCGAGCGTCAGGAATTTCTGTCCGCCGTTGCCGAAATGTTCAGCACGGTTGTGGCTGTCGCGGGTACGCACGGCAAAACCACGGTGACCGCAATGATTGCGCACGTCTTGAAAACGTGCGGCATACCTTTTGTCGCGCATATCGGCGGCGAACCTGTCGGAATGGACAATCTGACAATCGAACGGCTTGCCGACGGAAGCATACCGCGCGACATTTTTCTGACCGAAGCCTGCGAATACAAACGGCATTTGCTTGCTTTGCACCCGTCGCTTGCCGTCGTCACGAATATGGAATGTGACCATCCGGATTGTTATTCCGACCTCGACGAGGTCTACGACGTGTTTTCGGCGTTTTTGGAAAAGTGCCCCGTTGCCGTCGTCCGATGTCAGGATAAATTCATATGCCCGAATGCGCATATATGCATTCGAGAGGACTACGGAGTGTGTGCGGAAACAGAAAAGAACGAGCGCACGGACACAGAAAAAACACATAAATACTCCGAAACGGAAACAACCTCAATCGGCGCAAATAGTAAAAGCTCGGCACAAACCGAAAACAACGCGGACAAAGTCGCGGCAAGCGGTTCCTACGGTGGCGCGAATGGCGGTTCGACGGACGTTTCGGAGTATAAGCCGAACGAACAGAAAGCGGAGCGGAACGTTGCAGAAGAAATCACGTATCCATGCAAGGACATATGTTCATACGTTGTTTTGAGAACTCTCGAATGCAAGGGCGGACAAACGGTAACTTATTCGCACGGTACGGGCACGTACTCTTTCTTTCTGCCGCTGAAAGGCAAACATATGCGCGACGACGCAATGCTTGCGCTTGCGGCGTCGTGTGTTCTAGGCGTTTCGCAGGAGTGCGCCTGTGCCGCGCTTGCCACGTTCGGGGGCGTCAAACGCCGTTATGAAAGGGCGGGCAAGCTATCGGGCGCGGAAGTCATTTTCGATTATGCTCATCACCCCACGGAGATAGCGTGCACGCTTTCAGTTGCGGCGACGGAAGGAAAGTTTCTGACCGTGTTTCAGCCGCACACCTATTCACGTACTGCACGTTATATGGACGATTTTGTGAACGTACTTGGACGCATGGAGCACCTTGTGATTATGCCGACTTACGCCGCGAGAGAAAAGGGTGCGCAAGGGGCTGACAGCGTCGATTTGGCACGGGAGATAAAACGCAAATTTCCTGAATGCAAACTTTATCTTTCGTTTTCGCACGATGATACTGCGGAATATATCAAAAACACCGCGGCAGGTTATGACGCGGTGCTTATGTTGGGTGCGGGTGATATATACCGTCTTAAAGATATTCTCCCGCTTGTCAGATGATGTCTGCCAGGTTGAAGTCCAGTACGCAGTGAATGTTGTGTGCCATTGTCATGAGCGACTGGCATTTGCTCAAAGCGTTCATATCGTCGCCGCATTCGAGCGACCCTTCGGTTTCGGCAAGTGCCACCGAAAAGGCGCGCATATCGGGCGAGTAAGTGAACATTTCAAGTCCCATTCTTTTGTCTTCCCACCATTCGGTCAGTTCTTTCACTTCGTCCAACGCGTCGTCGTCGGGTGATTTTATTGCCGTTTCCAACGCAGTCAGTCGGTCACCGAGTTCTCCGAAAACCTTGTCAACGTAAAGCGACTCGGCAATGCCCGCCGCAAGTATTACGGCAAGTATCACCAGCGCAAGTATCAGTCTTTTCATACTTTACCCTCTGCCGCGGCGTGAGTGCGGTCGTCGTCCTCTTCCGAACTGAAAAACACCGTCATGCTGTCGCGTTCGTAAGGCTGAACGAAGACTTCGTCGCCCGTGACCAGCATGAGCAGAACTTCTTCCTGTTCCAATCCGATGCTGTGAAGCAGTTTCATGACTCTTTCTTTGGACAGCCAGTCGAGTCCCACCATATTGGCACCGATGAAATTGCCTTCCATGATTACCGTTATGGGCATGGCGGCGGGCGCGAGTTTGATGTCCATATCCGCAGGCGTCAGCGGTTTGTTGCCCGATTTCGGAAGCACGGTCATGGTGCCGTTGGTTTCGACCATGGCGTATTCAACTTCGCCCGGGTTGAAATAGCCGTTTCCGCGCAGGGCTTCGAGCAGGTCGTCGATGTTCATGTTCAGTTCGTTGAGAACTTTGGGTAAAAGGTTGCCTTTTTCGATGACGACAACGGGTTTGCCGTTGAGGATTTTGCGGAAACGAACGCTTTTGACCGCAAGTTTTGTCATTATGATGTGAACGAGGAAAAGAGTGAATACGGGTATAATTCCGTATATTATGGGTATGGTCGGGTCGTTCATCGGAATGCAGGCGAGTTCGCTTGCCACGAGCGTGATTGCGAATTCGAACGGCTGCAATTCGCCGAGCTGCCTTTTTCCCATAAGCCGCATTGCGACCAGAAGAAAGAAATATATGACTATGCACCTTACAAACAAACTTAACATACGGTTATTTTGATTGTAGGTTCTGTTTTTATGCGTAAGAGCCGTCCGTGTGATTTATTGTTGCGGGCGGCTTGATTTATCGAGGATTGATGAGGAATATAGTTTGGCGGGCAGAAGCACAATTAAACGCTTGCCTGTAAACGTGCGATTTGCTTGCGTTTTCACTCGGCGCGGCGGGCGGGACGGTTGCGGGGTGCGCGTTGTTTTCGGTGCGCACGTGCAAAACGCGATTTTCTGCCGTTTGCGACGGCGCGGGTTTCCGAAGGCTGGAAAACGGTTGCCGTGAGAAATGCTTTTATGTCCACAATGCCGAACGCCGTAACGAATATAAAGAAGAAGAACAGCACATACACGGCAATTACCAGGGTAGTTGCTATGTTGCCCATAAAGGGTGCGACAAGTCTTTCCGTGAACATTCCGAGTACGGCTAGCGGAACGGAAAACAGACACACGAAGAATGCGCGTCCCATGCCTTCCGTTCGTCCGAGTTTGCGAGAAAGTATAATGGCGTTTATTGCCGAAGTCACGAGGAACGCCGTTCCGCTTGCGACGGCACAGGCGTAAATTCCGATTACCTGCGGCAGGAAGAATATGCAGGGCAACATCAGCGCAAGTCCGCTTACGTAGCTCAGGAAAGAATACTTTTCCATACCCAGCGAATTAAGAATGGGCGTGGTGACCGAACTCAGCGAAAGCGGGAAAATCAGTGCGGACGCATAGGATACGAACCTGCCCGCCTCGGCGTCGCCGAAGAAGAAAAGTCCGAGTTCTTTGCCGAGAGGGAAATATACGGCGAAGAAAAGGGACGCAACGAGCGCGGCAAACAAGAGCGAGGTGCGGTACTTGGAACGGATTTGTTCGTAGTCGCCTTTTGCTGCGAGTGCGGCTATATCGGGAATGAGAACCACGGACAGCGCGGACACGACGGTTACGGGCGCCATGATGAGCGGAAGCGCCATACCCGCGACCCTTCCGTATTGCGCCGTTGCCATTGCGACGGTCATTCCGCCCGCTACAAGGCGTTGAGGGATAATCAACGCGGTGAGTGAAGCGGAAAGCGAAGTCAGTATGCGGATTGCGGACAGCGGGAGCGTGGCGGTGATAAGCTCCTTTGTCCCTTGCGGTTTGCTAAATCGTCCGCCCGCCTTGAAAAACAAAATTGCGAGAATTACGACGCAGACGACGTCGGACAGCACAAACGCCACGGCAACACCCGTTGCACCCGTAAGAACGGCAAAAAATCCGCTGGCAAAGAGCATGGAAAATCCGATTTTGAGGATTTCGTCCGCAAGTTCGGCAGCCGAAAACGCAAGGAAGTTTTTGCGCCCCCAGAACCAACTTCTGAGCGGTGCGTAAAGCGAGGACGTGACAAGCGCGGGCAGCATAATGAGGAATATGGGCATACAACGTTCGTCTGTGAATATGCCGCCAAGATAGCGCGAGAATGAATAAAAGATTATGCAGATTGCAGCTGACACGCCGAGCCCTAAAACTACCGAAGCAGTGGTCAGCGCGTTCTGCCTGCGGACGTCGCCTTTTGCGGCGCATTCCGCGACTTTGCGCGACAGCACCGTAGGAGCACCCGCGGTAAGCGAAAACAGCAGCAGCAGTACGCTGAGCGCAATCTGGTATATGCCGACCGTTTCCGCCCCCAGACTTCTCGACATCCATATCTTGAAAAGGAAGGAAAGAAGTCTTGTGATGACGGAAAAGCCCGTGACTATGGAGAATGATTTAACCGTACCGTTCAATTTGTCGCCTCGAAGGAAAATATATGACAAAGGGCGCGCTTTGATAACCTAACGACGGAATAATCGGGATTTGCTGAAATCAAAACTCACATAGTGCAAGCGAAAGGTACGGGGGGAAAGCGAGAATAACAAATGGGAAAAGTGAGAAGAGCAAATAAAAAAGAAAATATGATGTGAAAACTTGATGAGTGTATGAGTGTAATGATGTTTAGTGTAGGCTAGGACAAAAAGAAAGCCGCCGATTGCTCGGCGGCTTTTGGTTTTCATTCTGACGATTATTCGTTGTAGGAGTCGTAATCGTCTTTCTTCTTGTAGACGTTGTTCATCGAAGTGTTGTCGGTGAGTACGTCTTTGCCTGCGCCCTTGGTGAGTTTCTTCTTGTACTTTCTGACGAAGAACACAACCACAACCGCTATCGTCGCGAGTGCGAGCAGTATGGTCGGTATCATCCACCACAGGTTGTTGAGGTCGAAGGAAGTGTCGGGAGTTTCGACCGTTCCGTCTTCGCCGTCGCCCGTTTCGCCTTCGGAGCCCTCTTCGGGGATTTCTCTGGAAAGAACGGTGGTGTCGCCTTCGGCTATTTCGTCGAGTGCCTTTTCGTAGTCGGCGATGTCACCGATTTTTTCGATGGTCACTGCATCGAAGAAGGCGTATCCGCTTGCGAGTTTGCTTTCGTCGTCGGCGTCATAAAGGCCGAGTCCCAGACGTACTGCAACGGAAGTCACGTCGTTGTCGGGTGCGAGAACGTAGAAGGTGTAGGTTGTCCAGCCGCTTTCGGATTGCACTTTCTCGAAGCGGAGAGGTGCGTCGGAGTCGTTGGAAGAACCGAGGTACAGTTCGACGTATGCGCCCGTGTCGTCGGATTTGGTGAAGTTGCCGTTTTTGTCGACGTGTCCGATGTTGTGAGTGAACACGCGGACGGTGATTTTGTATGCGTTTTCTGCTGTGAGAGTATAGCCCGTCGAGGCGTAGTAGTACGCGCTGTCGACCGTGTTGTTGATGACCAGCAAGTTGCTGCCGTCGATGCCGTCGGTCTTTATCTGGTCGATTGTGAGCAGTCTGTCGGCTTTTGCCTGTTCGAGTTTCTTTTCTTTGAGTGCGGCGATGATTTCCTCGTCGGTCTTGCCATCATATTCGCCGCTTTCCTTGGCTTCCTGCAACTCGGCGTCGGTTATGGTGAAGTCGTCGACGGTGAGTTCGGGACCGAGACCGGTGATGTAACCTTCGTCGTCCTGTACGTTGTCGATGTTGAGAACGCCGGAGTTGGTGTTGTCTTTATCCTGGTCGGTTCCGACCGTTCCCGTCCAACCGTCGGGGGTGGTCAGGTTCTCGTCGGAGGTTGCGCCGTCCATGGAATCGAAGCTGTCGGTGAAGAAGGTTATCTTTCTGTTGTAGTTTTCGTCACTTACTGAATCGTTGAATTCCTTATCGGTGAGAGTGTGCTGGGTGACGCTGTCGAACACAACAATGCCCGAAGATTTGAGGTCGGTTCCGTCTGCGTTCATGCCGCCCGTAATATCCGCGTTTTCACCGAGCCACAGACCGAGTTTGAGGGATACGCCCGTCAGACCGACCTGAATGTTGAAGGTGTACTGATGCCACTGGTCGTCGGCTATTACGTTGAAGTAACGGGTTTGTCCGCCGAGTTCGCTGCCGGAGGCTTCGCCTTGCAGATAAATCATAGCTTTGGTGCCTGCTTTGGCTTTTGCCCAAAGGCTGATTGCATAGTTGGTGCTTGCGGAGAGTTTGAAGCTGTCGGACAGATAGCCTGCCGAGAACGCTTCGCCTTTGCCTGCAAGAACAAGCATATTGGGTGCGCCCACCGCTCCGTTGACAAAGAAGTTCGCGTCATCGGGGAAGAGGGTATTGATCTGGTTGCTTGCCTGCCAGCCGCCTTCTTCCTTGGTGTCGAGTTTGACGATGCCGCCCACGAAGTTGTCGTTATCGGCAAGGGTGGTGTCGCTTATCGACCAGTTGGAAGGAATGCCGGGTTCGGTGCTGTCCTGCAACGTTCCGTCGCCTGCCGTCCACGCTTCGTCGCCCATTTCGGAGTAGTCGACGTCGTTGAACGCACCGTTGGTGAAAGAACCGCTCTTGGATGTTGCGAGGTTGACCGTTTTGACGTAAGTGCCGGAGCTGGTGCCCGTGAAGTCGGAGTAGGTGATGGCAGTCATGCTCATGTTGCAGACGTACGCCGTGCCTCTTGCGAGAGTGTCGGAATTGTAGGCGTTGCTGTCACCGAACGCGACTTTGAGGGAGAGGTCTTTTGCTTCTTCGGCAGAGCCGCGGATTACGAAGGAAAGTTCAACCCAGTCGTTGGTGTAGTCGTCGTAATCTTCGGTGTTGATTGCCGTGAAGGAAGAAAGAACGGTGGGGTCTTTGCCTTCTTCTTCCGCGGGTTGCATCAGGTAAACGTACACGCCGGAAGTGGATTTGACCGCGTCGGTCTTAACCCACATCGAGATGCGGTAGAAGTGGTTTGCCTTGATGTTGAATTTTTCGGTTTCGAAGGCGTAGTAGGTGTTTTGGGTCGCTCTCATCATAAGACCTTTGGGGTCTGCTCCGAGTTCGTAAGGAGTGAGAGGAGCGTCAATGCCGAGAGCCTTGAAGAATTCTTCGTCGGTGAGGTTCACGACGCCCGCGGTCATATAAGACTGGTCGACTGCGGGGGGATTTTCACCGAGAGCCTGAGTAAATCCGTCGGGGGTGCCGAGGGTGCCTTTGTCAAAGCCGTTGAGTTGAGTGTAAGAAGAGAAGTCGCCGCTGATTCCGCTGTCGCCCGCAACCTTGAAGAGGTTTTCGGTGGTGAGGTCGACTTTGATTGACGTATCATCATCTTTGGCGATGATTTCGTATCCGCTCTGTGCGTCTTTGGACGCTTGGTCGAATTCACCCTGGTCGGCGTATTCGGTGAGCATGAGGTTGTCGAAGAATGCCCAGCCCGTGGAGAACGTGCCGTTTGCTTTGTAGGTGGTACGTTTGACTGCGGACGCGCTGGTGGAGCTGTAGTGGTCGTAAGTGACTTCCGTATTGTCGGCGGCGGAACCCGTGCCGAGCCAGAAAGTCATGTTGTAGGACATATCTCTGTACTGGTTGCCCTGAATGTAGAAGGTGTAGGTCTTCCAACTGCCTGTGGATGCGGGTTCGCGTTCGCTGTTTTCGCTGAACAGAACCGTACCGTCGACTTTGTTCTGTGAAATGCCTTTGATGGAAATGTCCTTGCCGTCGCCCGAAAGGGTGAGGGTGACGCCTTCGCCGTAGATACCCGCCGTGAAGACGTTGACGGAAATGGCGTAGAATTTATTCTTTTCGATGGTGATCTGCTTGGATGTCTTGACACCTTGAGCCGTCATCATCTGCTGAGAGAGCATATAGACGTTGGAACCGAGAATGAGGTTCTGACCGATTGCGTCGGCATATGCTTCGAGCATGGACGCGGGGGTGTGCGTCTGACCGTCTCCGAGGTAGTAGGTGCCTGCGTACTTGGTGTAGTTCTCGGCAAATTTTGCAGCGTCGATGATACCGTCGAAGCGGTAGGAAGTGGGAGCGTTGGTGCCCGTGACTACCGACCAGTTGGAAGGTGCGCTGGTGCCGATGGAAGTGGAACCGAAGTCAAAACGTCCGTTGGGGACTTTGAGCGTAACGGTCTGGAGATAGGGGTTGGTGCCCGCGAGTTCCTCGTCGGCTTTCTTTTCGTATTGCTGTCTTGCGGTGTCGCCGCCTTCGACGTCTTCGAGTTTTTCGAGGTTGACGTTGTCGAAGAACGCGTAGCCCGTGGTCAGGCCGTCGGAGTAGTAAGAGCTGTACTTACCGAGGGAAAGACGGAGAGAAAGAGAGGAGTCCTTGGTGGGTGCGCTTTCGAAATAGATTTCGTAAGTTTGCCACACGCCCTTGGTGTCGATGCCCGTGAATTCGGCATAGCCTTCCGAACCGACGTAAATGCTTGCGCCGGGGACGTTTCCGTCTTCGTCGGTGCCCGCGATATTGTAGGTGAGCACGTCAACGGTGAGTTTGTAGTAGCAGCCTTTTTCGAGGGTGAAGTTCTGGGAAGTGTAGCCGTAAGCGGTGGGGCCGTAATCCTCGTCGTCGGTGATTTTGTCCTTGGTGGGCATATAAGCCATCAGCACGTTGTTGAC
>ENA-OYZA01000449-OYZA01000449.1-human-gut-metagenome-genome-assembly--contig:-NODE-449-length-14395-cov-3.810739_pt1 | contig 14395 bp, 9 predicted proteins | sample MGYA00243257_ERZ653465 | MGnify/ENA primary metagenome ERZ653465 (study PRJEB26926, sample SAMN06164939) | human gut metagenome | biome: ENVO:00009003; feature: ENVO:2100002; material: ENVO:00002003...
CTTAGGGTCTCGTGGGCTCGGAGATGTGTATAAGAGACAGCACCACGGCATTGCGGATTTCGGCATAGCCGGTCATCACGATCACGGGCACCGTCACGCCCCGTTCGGCGATCCACTGCAACAGATCGGTCCCGTCCCCGTCGGGCAGACGCATGTCCGAAAGCACCAGATCGTAGCTCCCCTCCGCGAGAAGCCGGCGCCCGGCGGCGATATCGGCAGCCGTATCGACTCCGAAGCCCTTCTTGCCGAGCCACGTGCGCAGCATCAGCGAAAAGGTTACATCGTCATCTATGATCAATATCTTTTCCATACCGAAATTTCATTCAAAAAAACCGAAGCCGCCCGCAGAGGCTTCCCGCAACGCTCCTCTTCGGCGAGGCTCCTTCTCCGGCATCGTCCGGCACCGAAGCGTCCGATCCTCTGCAACTTCCCGTCCGGGCATGATGCGAACGGACGGCCTCCTGTCGGAATACGCCCCCGGCGGGGATCAACGGTCGCAAAGATACTCTTTTTTTGCCGCCCGGACAATTTCGCCGACCCTTTCCGCTACACCGAGCGCTGCGCTGCGCAAAGCCCCGTCCGCAGAACCTTCCGAACGCTCCAGACGGCGCAATGCCGCAGCGAGCTCCTCCTCGCCCAGCAACGTGTAGATCGGCACCATTTTGTGAGCGATCGCACGCAACGCGACCGCATCTCCGGCGAGCGCGGCCCGGCGCAAGGTTTCGGCATGGGCCTCGTTCTCGGCGACAAAGGTCCGGATGATCTCCCGCGCGGCTTCGGCGTCGTCGCGGGCGAAAGCCGTCAGAGCTTCGAACCCGCGAACCGCATCCTCTTCCGGAAGACACTCCTCCGGGGCAACCCCCGCCTCCGGCACGACACGGCGTAACACGGCCACCAGTTCCGCCCGCGCGAAAGGTTTCCGCAGCATGGCTGCAAATCCCCGTTCGACATAGGCCGACTCATCGTCCGAACGGGCTGAAACGGCTACCACCGGCAGCTCCGCACGAACGGCCCGAATCCGTCGCAACACCTCGAACCCATCCACTCCGGGCATCTGTATATCGGTAAAAACCAGATCGAAAGAGGATTCCTGCACCAGTTTTTCAGCGTATTCGGGAAAAGGACAGCTCTCCGTTTCGATTCCCAACTCCCGGCAGAGAGCTGCGGTCATCTCAAGTTGCAGGGGGTCGTCATCCACCAGCAGGCAGCGGAGGGGTCGTCCGCCCTCCATACACACTCTGCCCGGACACATCCCCGCTGCGGCTTCCTTTTCGGAAGCGTCGTCCTCCGCCTCCCCAACCGGGACAGCGACCAGGAATCGGCTTCCGGCACCCGGTTCGCTCTCCAGCTCGATCGTACCGCCGAGCAGCTTCACGAGGCGATCGACGATCGAGAGGCCCAGCCCTACGCCGCTCACGCCGCCCGCCGACGGCAGGCGCACGAACTCCTGAAAGATGCGCTCCCGCTCCTCGGGGCCGATTCCCCGACCCGTATCGCTGACACGGAACAGCAGCCGCCCCTCTTCCAACCAGGCGTCGAACGCGACGAACCCCCGGTCGGTGAACTTGATCGCGTTGGAAAGCAGGTTCTCGGCGATCTGCCGCACACGCGAGGGATCGCCCGCGACCTGTCCCGAAAGTTCGGCGGCGAGCGTACACCGCAATTCGATTCCTTTGGCCGCAGCCACCGGCTCGAACCCGGTGCAGACAGCCGTAAACAGATCGGCCGGAGAGAAGGCGATGCGATTGACGGCGACTTTGTTGGAGTCGAGTTTATAGAAATCCAGCAGGTCGGTCACCAACTCCAACAGATGATCGGCCGAGCTCTTCATATGATCCAGATAAAGCGCACCCCGCTTGCCCAGGTCCAGACGCGTAAGCAGATCGATATAGCCCATGATCGAACCCAGCGGAGCCTTGATGTCGTGCGTAATGGTAAGCATCAGCTTCTCACGGGCCTCCAGCAAGGCTTCGTTGTGGCGATTGGCCGCTTCGAGCTGGCGTTTGTAACGGTTGCTGCGGTTCACGTCCCGCCAGAGGATTCCGACGAAGAGCAGCATCACCAGCAGCGATCCGGCAGCCACCGAGCCCAGAATGACGAGCGAGCTGCGCCGCACCTGTTCACGAGCCTGCATCCGCTCCCAGAGATAGGCCGTCTCCTCCTCCTCGAAGTCGATAATCAGGCGGTAAATCCGCTGATTGATCTGCTGGTTGTTGCGTTGCAGCCGCAACCCCTCCCGCCACGCCTTGTCGTAAAGGGCCAGCCGCTCGCTGGTCACCCGCTGCTCCAGATCCTGCAGCACTACGGCGATGGTATCCCCCAGACTCATCTGCCGAGGCGGAGCGTCGATCCGCACCCGGGTCTTCACCACCACCTGCGAATCGTTCTTGGGCGGGCTGAACAGGTCGCCGAACCGGCGGAAGAAATTGCGCTTCTTTTTCGGAGCCACGCGCACCGTATCGCGGACCAGGATCGTATCGGGTTCGATAGTCGGTTGCGACAGGGAGTCCAGCATGGGAATCATCCGCTGGATATTTTCGCTCAACAACGTCGCCGTGCCCGCCGAACGCAGGTTGCGGTCCAGAGCCTTGATCCCCTGCTCCTTGCCGGCGATCAGCCGCACGATCGTGTCCAGACGCATCTGCTGCGACTCGTCGTCCGCACGCATACGGAGCGAATCGATGCACTCCCGTACCAGCCGGAGTTCGCGTTTGTAACGATTCTCGTAGCTGGCATAACCGGCCACCAGCATCTGACCGTATGTTTCGGCCTCATAGAGATGGTAGAGAGTCTGATTGACCAGTCCGCGCCGCCGCCGAAGCTCCTGCTGGCTGTGGTCCGGTTCGAGGAGCGCTCCGGTCTGACGCCAGACGTAGATCATGGCCGTCAGGCCGATCAGGGCGATCAGCACGTAACCCACGACGATTTTGGTGCGTACGAATTTAGACTCTTTCATCATAGCGGATCGACTTATCCTTCGCCCAAAGATAGCATCTGTTTCGGTGATTTTCGCTGCGGAAAGCCTTTTTCTTTCCAAAGCCTTTCCGCAAGGGGGTCTGCACCCTATTTGATCCGGGCGATGATCCTCTCCAGCGTCAGCTCACGCACCGCATCGCGTCCGATCCGGCGGGCTGCCGCCCCCTCCTTCGCCGCCAGTCTGCGGGCCAGCGCCAGCGCATCGGGGTAAAGCCCCCGGCTGCGTTTGCCGATCTGCCGCAGAGCCCAATTCACGGCTTTTCCGATCCGGACGCGGGAATCCTCCGCACCCCGTTCGATCAGCGGCAGAAAGGCCCTGAAATCGTCGTCCGAAGCCCGTTTATCCCCGACGGCGAGCGTAGCCAACAGAGCGAACCCCGCCCGTCGGGTAAACTCCTCGTCCGAAGCGGCGTATTCGCGCACCTTGCCGTAAGCGTACGACGTATAGCGGAACAGGTTGATACAACACTGGTCGCACAGGTCCCACGACCGAAATTCGGCGACCCAGGCATCCATCTCCTCCGGACGGAACAGCGCCGGATCGGCGATCATCGACGCCAGGATCCGCCCTTCGTGCACCGGCCTGCGATAGAGTTCCAGCGCCAGCGCATGATTCCGGCCGATCTTCAGCGCCAGACGCCGCAGATCGACCACCCGCACCCCGACCGCCAGCCGGGCGTCGATTCCGAACCGCACCATTCCCTCCCGGAACTCCGAATCGGCATGGGCCGCAAGCCACTCCAAGACCTCTTCGCAGGTCATTTCCTTTCCTTTTTTCGTCTTCATCTCTATCTCACTTATCCGCACGAATGAAATTCTAAAAATAGTCATTTATTTTATTTCTGCAAACCGATCCGAAAAGAAGGACGGTTTTCATACCCCGCAATGCGTAAATTTCATCCGACCGTTTTTCAACATCGAAAAGGGGAGAACGCTGCGAGCGTTCTCCCCTTTTCGATTCGCGGACATGCGCCTGCAAAGCAAACGCACATTCGCCGTATTTCCAGTTACTTACGCTTCTTGTCCGCTTTCTTGGCGTTTTTCTTCGAAGCCTTCGTCTCCTTTTTCTTCACATCCTTCTGATCGCATGCCTTGGTGCAGTCGCTCTTCACGAGGGTCATCTCGTCGAGCAGCCAGTCCGCACCCGCGAACTTGTCGATCACGAAGAGCACATAGCGAACGTCCACGCCGATAGTACGCTGTACATCCGGCTCGAAGGCGATATCGCCCGACATAGCCTCCCAGTTACCGTCGAAAGCCAGACCGATCAGCTCGCCGCGGCTGTTCATCATCGGCGAACCCGAGTTACCGCCCGTGATGTCGCAGTTGGCCAGGAACGCTACGGGAAGTTCGCCCTTGCAGTTGGCATAGGGACCGAAATCCTTCGCCTCGTAAAGCTCCTTGAGCTTGGCGGGAACGACGAATTCGGGATTCGAAGAATCCTCCTTCTCCATCACGCCCTTGAGCGTCGTGTAGTAATCATATACCACGCCGTCGGCAGGTTCATAAGGCAACACCTGACCGTAAGTCAGACGAATGGTGAAGTTCGCATCCGAATACCAGGCCTTGTCGGGCTGCATGCGCATCAGACCGGCTACGTAAAGACGATGTCCGTCCGCATATTTCTGCAGGTTGGGTACGGCCTTCTCGCGCAGCTCCTTCATCTTGTTCAGAACCGACGTAGCCAACACTACCGCCGGATCGTTCTTGATCTGCTCGGACGTAGCGGCCGATGCCTTGGCCTCGTCCGTGAAGACCGAATTGTCGTACAGGTAATCCACATAAGCGTCGATGTCGCCGCCGAACTGCGCGTCGATCACCTCCGCGAAAACGGTCGGCAGATCCTTCACGTTCTCCTTGACCATCGAAAGCATCTTCCGGGCTACCTTGCGGTCCGTCGGCAGGTTGTAATCCTTGTAGAAGTTGGCGTAATACTCCTTCGCCTGCGCTTTCGCTTCGTCGCTTACCTCCTCGGCCGTCAGCATCCGGTTAGCCACCAGAGCCGGGGTCATGATTTCGACCGAACGGACCATCGCCTCGCTCAAATACTGGAGCGGACCGGTGTAGGCCATGTTGTCGTTCACCGCCTCGCGGATCATGCCGAGCGCATCGACGAATCCCTCTTCAGGCAGCGTATTCTGCTCGGCCCAAGCCTGGAATTCGGCTTCCTGCGCCTCCTTCAAGGCTTTCACGTCCAGTTTTTTCAGACCGCGCAGCATGCCGATCGTATTCTTCCAATAGTTCGACGAATTGGCATATTTCGAAGCGTACTGGATACGCACCTTGTCGCTGGCGGCCATGTCCTCCTTCAGGATGTCCTGACGGGCGCCGCGAATGTCGATGCGCTGCGGACCCGAAACCTGGAACATCTCGTCGATCTCGTACGAAGTCATGTAACGCTCGGTCGAACCGGGGAAGCCCATGATCATCGTGAAATCGTCGGCCTTGTAACCGTCGAGCGACACCTTGAGGAACTCTTCGGCCTTGTAGGGTACGTTCTCTTCCGAATATTCCGCCGGACGGTTGTCCTTGCCGGCATAGATGCGGAAGATCGAGAAGTCGCCCGTATGACGCGGCCACATCCAGTTGTCGGTTTCGCCGCCGAACTTGCCGATCGACGTCGGGGGAGTACCGACCAGACGGATGTCTCGATAAACCTCCATCACGAACGCGAAGTACTGGTTGCCACCGAAGAACGGCTGGATGTTGATCGTCATGCCGGGATTCTCGGCCCGCAATTTCTCGTACAGCGCCTCGATGTTCTTATCCTCCATTTCCGAACGCTCCTCGCCCTTGGCGATCGAGGGGATGTTGCCCAGCACCTCGGGCGTTACGTCGATGATTCGACGGATGAAAGTGACCGTCAGCCCCGGAGCCGGCAGCTCCTCCTCGTTGGACATGGCCCAGAAACCGTCCTTCAGGTAGTCGTGCTCCACCGAAGAGAGGGCCTGAATCGAACCGTAACCGCAATGGTGGTTGGTGAAAACGAGTCCTTCGGGCGATACGACCTCGCCCGTACAACCGTTACCGAAAATGACGATCGCATCCTTGAGCGATCCGTGATTCACCGAATAGATATCTTCGGCCGTGAGCTGGCAGCCCTTGGCTTTCATATCCCCGATGTTCATCTTCTGAAGATAGGGCAGAAGCCACATACCCTCGTCTGCAGCGGCAGTCAGCGATACGACTGCCGCAGCCAGGCATAAAATCAGTTTTTTCATCTCTCCTTAAAATGTTTGTTTACTTGGTTTATAAAAAATATATAGTTGAATTTCTCTGTTCGCACTTCATACGACCGGCTCCGCATCCGCCCAACCGGATCGGAATGCCGCACTCTCTCCGTTCCTTCCCCTGTTCTCTTTTTTCGTCCTTCGCCGCAACCGGCCGGGCAGGTTCTCCCTCGTTTCTCCTCTTTGGCCGCCGACCGGAAATCCGCCGTTCCGCCTCCGTAACCGCACAGGCCGTGCGACCGGAGGATCGCCCTCCGGCGAGCGAAAAACCTACTTGATGGCGATCATGTTGAGGATCGAACGCTCGGCACGGCGGCGTACCTCCTCGTCGAGCGATATTTCGGGCCGCTCGTCGCGCAGCGTGGTGAAGATATTCTCCAGCGTAATCATCTTCATATACCTACAATTGTTGCATCCGCACGCCTCGTCGTCGGGAGGGGCCGGGATAAACGTCTTCTCCGGATAGCGGCGCTTCATCTCGGTCAGAATCCCCGCTTCGGTCACCACGATGAACTCCCTGGCGGAACTTTTGCCGCAATAGTCCAGAATAGCCGCCGTCGAACCGACGAAATCGGCCACCTGCACGATATAGGCCCTGCATTCGGGATGCACCACCACCTGCGCTGCGGGATGCTGCCGCTTCAGTTCCAGGATTTTCTCCAACGAAAACTCCTCGTGCACATGGCAGGCGCCGTCCCAGATCACCATATTCTCGCGTCCAGTCAGCTTTTGGATATAGGAACCCAGGTTCCGGTCGGGAGCGAAGATGATCGGCTGGTCGGCCGGAATCGACTCTACGACCTTCAGGGCATTGGACGAGGTGCAGCACACATCCGTCAAGGCTTTCACCCCGACCGAAGTATTGACGTACGAAACCACCTTGTAGCCGGGATATTTCGCCTTGAAAGCCGCGAAAGCGGCCGCATCGCACGATTCTGCCAGCGAACATCCCGCTTCGAGATTCGGAAGCAGCACCTTCTTTTCAGGCGAGAGCACCTTGGCCGTCTCTGCCATGAAATGCACGCCGGCGAAGAGGATGATCCGGGCGTCGGTCTTCTGCGCCTCGATGGAGAGCGCCAGCGAATCGCCCAGGAAATCGGCTACCTCCTGCACTTCGGGCAGCGTATAGTAGTGCGCCAGGATAACGGCGTTCTTCTCGCGTTTGAGCCGCTCGATTTCCGTTTTGAGTTTCGATGAGTTATCGACCATCGTTTTTTATTTTTTATACTTTTATTTTATTAAAAGAATAATTAAAAATAAATATAATGCCTGTTGATAGTGTTGATAATTATACCGTATTTCGGGTTATCCACAGCATAGCTTTTCGAAGTTCCGTATTCTGTTCTGCCGATAAGGTCCGGGAGGTTGTCGAAACCTGGTTTTTTGAAAGTTACCGACAAATGTTCAAAACCGGTTTCGACATTTCGACATCTCCGGATTGTAAACATTCGCCTCTCTTTTTCCGTGCATATCCCGAATCATACTTTGCGAAAACTTTTTTTTGCCGTTTTCTTGTTTTGTCTATACCGGGCGAAAGATGGATTTTGCAAACGGTTCCGGGTTTTTCTTTTCAAAAGTTATTGCGGGTTTATCAACATCGTTCGTGGGGTTATTTGACCACCTTATCAACAATCCGGTCGGCTATCTCCCGGTAATAGGGTTCGACGCGGGCGTCGATCGACACCGACGGCGTTCCCGTGTCAGCGCCTTCCATAATGGACTGTATGATAGGTATTTCTCCCAACAGGTCTATGCCGTTTTCCTCGGCGAAGCGGCGGGCGCCTCCCTTTCCGAAGAGGTAGTAACGGTTTTCGGGCAACTCTTCCGGGGTGAACCAGGCCATGTTTTCGACGATGCCGGCCAGGGGGATGTTCACCTGCGGATTGCGGAACATCTCCACGCCGCGCCGCACGTCGGCCACGGCGATTTGCTGGGGGGTCGAAACGATCACGGCCGTGTCGATTTTCAACTCCGAAATGATCGAGAGGTGAATATCTCCCGTGCCGGGAGGAAGATCCACGAGCAGGAAATCGAGCGCTCCCCAGCGTGTCTGGTGGATCATTTGCCGCAAGGCGTTCACCGCCATCGCACCGCGCCACAGCAAGGCGTCCGAAGGTTTCACGAAGAAGCCGATCGACATGATTTTCATATCCATCGCTTCGGCCGGCAGGATGATGTCCTGCCCGTCCACCTGTTCGGCTTCGGGCAGGTAACCTTCCAGACCGAACATCTTGGGCTGCGAAGGGCCGTAAATGTCGGCATCGAGGATGCCGACCCGGAAACCCCGGTTGCGCAGGGCGACGGCAAGATTGGCCGTGACGGTCGATTTTCCGACGCCGCCCTTGCCCGAAGCGATCGCTACGATGTGGGCTATGTCGCCCGTCATGGTCGGTTTGTCCGCAGCTTGCGGTTTCTTGGGAGCGGCTTCCTTAATAATAACGGTGATGGATCCTTTCAGGGCGGGAAAATTCTCTTCCAGCAGCGCTTGAACCTGCCGTTTGATCTTCAGGGCGAAGGGATCGCGCACTTTGGCGAAATTCAGGGTGACGGTTATCTTGTCGCCGGGAGTCGAAACCTGTTCGACGAATCCGCTCTCGACAAGACCGTGCTGGGTCTCCGGATGGAGGATACGGTTGAGTAATTCCTTGACTCTCTCTTCCATATTTTCAGTTAAGTTGGTAGCAACGATCATGCAAACCGGGCGGCAAAGAGCCTGCTCCTGCTCGTCCGGATGCGGCTTATCTGGACAAAGATAACTATTATTTCCGATATAATAAGTCTTTATGGAAAATTATGTTATCGATAAACGATAAATATTATTTGTTTTTCATAAAATTAACGGTTATATTTGCCGCATATTAACTCCGATTCGGAGAGGGGACGGAATTCGGCGATGCGGAAAAGTTTTGCCCTGTTCGCTCCTCGTGCACCGTTTCGCAGCGAATGAATATTAAATAAATCGGTATGAAATTTTTGAAAATGTTTTTCGCCGGACTGCTCGCTTTTGTGGTGGGCAGCGCAGTGATGCTCTTTCTTTCCGTGATGATTTTGTTCGGAATCGTAGGTTCCATGACCTCTTCGGAGGCGGTGACGGTCGGAGAGCACGCGATTTTGAAACTGGATTTCTCGGAAGACCTGATCGATTCGCCGAGCAGCGATCCTTTCGCCGGCATCGATTTCGCCACGATGACGGCCAAACGTCAGGTTACTCTTTACAATGCGTTGCGGGCCATCGAAACGGCCAAGATCGATCCCCGCATCCAGGGTATCTACCTGCGTCCGAACGGAGGCGGAATGGCCACTTATGCCATTCTGGAGGAGCTGCGCGAGGCGCTTCAGGATTTCCGGCAGAGCGGCAAGTTCGTCATCGCCTATAACGAAACCTACGGCCAGGGGGGATACTACCTGGCATCGGTCGCCGACGAGATCTACCTGGAGCCTCATGGAGGGATGCAGTGGATGGGTGTCTCCTCGACGCTGATGTTCTACAAGGGTCTTTTCGACAAGCTCGACATTCAGGCCGAGATTTTCCGTCCGACGGCCTGCAGGTACAAGAGTGCCGTGGAGCCTTATTTCCTTTCGAAGATGTCGAATGCCAACCGCGAGCAGATGCAGTTGTTGGTGGATTCCTATTGGAATGTGATGGCGGAGGCCGTCGCCGAGTCGCGCGGTATCGAGCTTTCGACCTTGAACCGACTGGCCGACGGGCTCGAAGTGTCGCTGGCACAGGAGGCGCTCGATCATGGTATGGTGGACGGATTGCTGTTCGAGGATCAGATGGACGATGTGTTCCGGGAGCACGGCGCCGTGGCCAAGAGCGACGGACAGTTCGAGTTCGTGACATTGGGACAATACGTGTCGCAGTTGAATGCGGATCTTAAGAATATCTCTTCGTCGCAGATAGCGATCGTCTATGCCGACGGTGCGATCGTCGATGGCAAAGGCTACGGTGACGATATTTACGGCAATACGCTGGCTGCGAAGTTGGCCGAAGTACGTCGCAACGACGATGTCAAGGCCGTGGTGCTGCGTGTCAATTCGCCGGGCGGCAGCGCGCTGGCTTCGGATGTGATCTGGCGCGAGATGGAGCTGCTTCGGGAGAAGAAGCCGGTGATCGTATCGATGGGCAGCTATGCGGCCAGCGGCGGTTACTATATTTCGTGCGGTGCCGATGCCATCGTGGCGGACAAGACGACCCTTACGGGGTCGATCGGCGTGTTCGGAATGTTCCTGCGCCTGGAGGATGCCCTGAAGAACAAGCTGGGCATTACGTTCGATGCCGTGAGAACCAACACGTCGGCCGATATGGGCGTGATGCGTCCCCTGACGGCGACCGAACGGGCGGCGATCATGCGCTCGGTGGACGAGGTGTACGAAACTTTCACCTCCTACGTGGCCGAAGGCCGTAACCTGCCGCTGGAAAAGGTGCTCGACATTGCCGGCGGACGGGTTTGGAGCGGCACGGATGCCCTCGCTCTCGGGCTGGTGGATACCAACGGCGGTCTGAAGACGGCCATCGCCATTGCGGCCGACAAGGCCGAGTTGGGCGATAAGTTCCGCATCGTCGAGATGACCGAGGCTCCGACCGGCTTCGGGGCGTTCTTCTCCGGGTTCATGGCCAAAGTAAAGGCCGACATCGTGGCCGGAGAACTGGGACCCTGGGCCGGCGAGTGGCGCAAGATCCGTGAGGCGGTGGGACAGCAGGGCGTAGTGATGTATTGTCCTTATGCGGTACAGCCGGAGATGTAGGAAATCGCGGACGGAATGCCCGGACTCACTTTAAGTTTTCGATCGATTATGGAGATATTGAAAGTAGAACACGTTACCAAGCGCTTCGCCAGACATACGGCTCTGGACGATGTGTCGCTCACGATTCCCAAGGGGTCGGTTTACGGCCTGCTCGGACCCAACGGTGCGGGCAAGACCACGCTGATCCGCATCATCAACCGCATCACGGCGCCCGACGAGGGGAAAGTCATCTTCGACGGCCGCGAAATCCAGCCGCAGGATGTCTATCGCATCGGCTATCTGCCCGAGGAGCGCGGTCTGTATAAAAAGATGAAAGTGGGCGAACAGGCCGTCTTCTTCGCCCGCCTGAAGGGGCTTTCGCGCCACGAAGCGGTGGTGCGGCTCAAGAAGTGGTTCGTCAAATTCGGCATCGAATCGTGGTGGGACCGCAAGGTGGACGAACTTTCGAAGGGTATGGCCCAGAAAGTCCAGTTCATCGTCACGGTGCTGCACGAACCCGAGCTGCTGATCTTCGACGAGCCTTTTTCGGGTTTCGATCCGATCAATGCCAACCTTTTGAAAGAGGAGATTCTCGGCTTGCGCGACAAGGGTTCGACGGTCATCTTTTCGACCCACAACATGTCGTCCGTCGAGGAGATCTGCGACCATATCACGCTTATCAACAAGTCGCGCAACATTCTTACGGGTCGTGTGGACGAGATCCGGCGCAGGCACGGCAACAACATTTTCCAGGTAGCCTACCGGGGCGACGCGGAGGCGCTGCGCGGCGTGCTCGAAGGTCGCTGCGAGGTGCTCGAACAGCCCGAGCCGGAGTTCGGGGCGGCCTATTCGTCGCTCAAGCTGCATGTGGAGCGGGATGCCGACGTGCGGGAGGTGATCGCCCGGATCAACGATGCGGTGGAGCTGCGCTCCTTTACGGAGATCATCCCGTCGATGAACGACATCTTCATCCGGGCCGTCGGGGGAACCCTCAACGCGGAGTAATCGGAAGAAAACGAACAAGTAAAAGTAGAAAGCCATGTCAAATTCGAAGATAGGAATTATCATTACCCGGGAATTCAACGAACGGGTGCGCAAGAAGTCGTTCATCGTGACCACGATTCTTATGCCGGTGCTGATGATCGGCCTGATGGTGGCCCCGGCGCTCATCATGCGCTATTCCCAGGGGGAAACCCGGCATATTTCCGTGATCGACGAGAGCGGTGTGATCGCTCCCCGGCTCGAGAGCAGCGAGGAGGTGGTCTATGAGCCGACCGACCTGACGCTCGACGAGGCTCGCAGAGAGCATACCGACCGTTTCGGCATACTCTGGATCGGCGGGGACATAATGACCAATCCCGGCAACGTGAAACTCTATACCAACGGCTCCTCGGCGATGTTGGTCGAGGAGAGCGTGTCGGGGCAGATCGCCGACATCATCGAGAAGGAGAAACTCAAGGACTATAACATCGAAAATCTGTCGCAGATTCTCGACGAGGTGAAGACTACGGTCTATATGCAGGTCTTCCGCAACGACCAAATGCAGGACGACGGCAGCGACAAGCAGGCCAATTCGTCGGCCGTATCGACCGTCGTGGGGCTCGTGCTCGGTATGATCCTCTATATGTTCCTGATGATTTACGGCGCGATGGTCATGCAGTCGGTCATCGAGGAGAAGAACAACCGGGTGCTCGAAGTGGTCGTCTCTTCGATCAGCCCTTTCCGGCTGATGCTGGGCAAGATCCTGGGTATCGCCTCCGTCGCGGTGGTGCAGGTGCTCATCTGGGGCGTGCTGGTGTGCGGCGTGGGTGCGCTCGTCATGCCGCACCTGATCCCCGCCGAGATGATGGGAAGCGTCGAGGCGATGCGTGCCGGGACGCTCGATCCGACAGCGGCGGGCGTCGATATGGAGATGGTGCAGACGCTTGCTACGGCGACCGATTTCGGATATGTCTTCCAGATTTTCGCCTACCTGCTGCTCTACGTGATCGGCGGTTACCTGCTCTATTCGGCGATGTTCGCCGCTGTCGGTTCGGCTGTCGATAACGTGCAGGACGCACAGCAGTTGCAGACCCCGATCATGCTGCCGATCATTTTGAGTATCTTCGTGATGATGGTGGTGATGAAGGACCCCAATTCGCCGCTGGTCTTCTGGTGTTCGATGATTCCTTTCACCTCGCCCGTGGTGATGATGGCCCGCATCCCGTGCGGTATTCCGACCTGGGAGATCGTCGTGTCGCTCGCGGTGCTCTACGCTACGTTCATGGCTATGGTATGGCTCGCGGCGAAGATTTACCGCGTGGGTATCTTCATGTACGGCAAGAAACCCACCTTCAAGGAGCTTTACAAGTGGATCCGCTACAAATATTAGCGGGCACGCTGCGGGGGCGGCCGGGTTTTACTTTTCCGGGCACCCTTTTTGCAGGCGGTGAATACATAAAAGTTTTTTCATAAATAGATTTTTTGATCGCGGGTCCCGGTTGTCGTAAGACGTCCGGGACCTTTTCGTGATCTCTGTCCGGAAATATCGTCGGATCGCGGGTATGTTTCCGATGGTACGAGTAATCCGGCATTACTCCGGTTGGACACGAATGAGAGGTTTTGCGTCCTGATACGTCGTTTCGGCAGAAGAGAGGATGTGTCCCGACTTTTGTTCGGAAAGGGCTTCGATGGCGCGAAAATGCTCGTTATTCGCTTTCCTGCGTTTTTGCGACGAAGGTCCGGTGTTTGGATGAACCGGCGTTGCAGCCGAAAAAATCGTGATTTCGGCTGTGCGATCTTATCGCGTTGTTTCTCCGATAAGAAGGCGGTGTGTCATAATTGCCCATTGCTGCGTTATCTTCGGGATTCGGACTCGATCGTTTACACCGAGTAAACTCCTGTCTTCCTCACCTTCGAAGCTTTGCATAGGGCTAATTCTTATGCATATAAAAAGGAGTGTGCCGAAATTCCTATTTCGGCACACTCCTTTATGGAAACGATGCGGAATTACCAGATAATCACGCGCTCCTCGACCGGCATATACATCTTGCCGTCGGTGATGTTGAAGGCGTCGAAGAAATCCTGGAGGTTGCGCAGCGTAGCGTCCACGCGCCATTGACCGAGCGAGTGTACGTCGAGTTTGGTCAGACGGGCGATCTCCTCGTCGCGGATGTTCTGTGCCCAGACGGTCGCGTAGCTCAAGTAGAAACGCTGGGCCGGCGTAAGTCCGTCGATCGGCTCGGGTTCGGTGCCGTTCAGTGTGTTCATGAGTGCCGTGTAAGCCACGCGCAGACCGCCCTGATCGGCGATATTCTCGCCCAGGCAGAGCGAACCGTTGGCGAAGACGGCCGGCTGGTCGCCGCGTGCGGGCAGCACCTCGATCGCGTCGAACTGCTTGACCAGAATGTCCGTCTTGGCCTTGAACGCGGCGGCGTCCTCGTCGGTCCACCAGTTGTTCATGTTGCCGTCCTTGTCGAAGT
>ENA-OYZA01000463-OYZA01000463.1-human-gut-metagenome-genome-assembly--contig:-NODE-463-length-14223-cov-23.286632_pt1 | contig 14223 bp, 10 predicted proteins | sample MGYA00243257_ERZ653465 | MGnify/ENA primary metagenome ERZ653465 (study PRJEB26926, sample SAMN06164939) | human gut metagenome | biome: ENVO:00009003; feature: ENVO:2100002; material: ENVO:00002003...
GTGGCTCCATAACTTTCTGGCTGGATGATGAAGCTATTCAGGCCTGGTATGAGTCGGCAACGCCTTCATCACGGGGAAGACCTCAGCGCTATTCTGATCTCGCCATCACCACCGTTCTGGTCATTAAACGCGTGTTCAGGTTGACCCTGCGGGCTGCACAGGGTTTTATTGATTCCATTTTTACACTGATGAATGTTCCGTTGCGCTGCCCGGATTACACCAGTGTCAGCAAGCGCGCAAAGTCGGTTAATGTCAGTTTCAAAACGTTCACCCGAGGTGAAATCGCGCATCTGGTGATTGATTCCACCGGGCTGAAGGTCTTTGGTGAAGGCGAATGGAAAGTCAAAAAACACGGCAAAGAACGCCGTCGTATATGGCGAAAGTTGCATCTGGCAGTTGACAGCAAAACACATGAAATCATCTGTGCAGACCTGTCGCTGAACAATGTGACGGACTCAGAAGCCTTCCCGGGTCTTATCCGGCAGACTCACAGAAAAATCAGGGCAGCATCGGCAGACGGCGCTTACGACACCCGGCTCTGTCACGATGAACTGCGGCGTAAGAAAATCAGCGCGCTTATCCCGCCCCGAAAAGGCGCGGGTTACTGGCCCGGTGAATATGCAGACCGTAACCGTGCTGTTGCGAATCAGCGGCTGACCGGGAGTAATGCGCGGTGGAAATGGACAACAGATTATAACCGTCGCTCGATAGCGGAAACGGCGATGTACCGGGTAAAACAGCTGTTCGGAGGTTCACTGACACTGCGTGACTACGATGGTCAGGTTGCAGAGGCTATGGCCCTGGTACGAGCGCTGAACAAAATGACGAAAGCAGGTATGCCTGAAAGCGTGCGTATTGCCTGAAAACACAACCCGCTACGGGGGAGACTTACCCGAAATCTGATTTATTCAACAAAGCCGCTTCCAATTGGATGGGCGCTGATAATGGCAGGATACTTTTTTTCACTATTAAAATCGTCAGGGAAATAGATATCAGCAGCTATATCCCAGTAAGTATGTTTTATCGAAACAGTTTTCATTTCAAGCTCCGGGGAATTGCCTAAACAGATTTAAATATCATTTCTATTATCCGCAACTGGCATTCGTGTTCATGTCGAGAACGGCGTAATAGTATGACTTGTATTGGTTATCATCAATGGTCTAATATCTATCACAGTGTTAAGTTAAGGTTTACAATGATGAAAATAGAGCCTTCAATTTTGCCTTCTCTTGCCTGGTTTGCGCTGATTGTTCGTGCCGGCAGTTTTTCCAGAGCCGCTTCTGAAATGGGTATTACGCGGGCCGCATTGTCCCAGAATTTAAAATCTCTTGAGGAACGTCTTAACACCAAGCTGATATACCGTACGACCCGCAATATGTCGCTTACTGAGGAAGGACAGCGTCTGTATGAAGTGCTGGTGTCGGCTTTGGGGCAAATTGATGATGCTTTGAAAGATGTTGGTGATACCCAACTTGAACCTACAGGCCTGTTGAGAATAAATTCCTCCCGTGTTGCAGCACGGATGCTTGTTGAGCCTCATATTGGCGAGTTTCTTACTCGTTACCCCAAAACAAAGATAGAACTCATTATGGATGACGGTTTATCTAACATTATTGCGGACGGCTGTGATGTGGGCATACGTCTTGAGCAAGGACTGGATGAGCATATGACTGCCATTCCTGTTTCTCCGCTTATTAAACTGGTTACTGTGGCATCGCCAGATTATTTAAAAGAGCACGGTATTCCTGAAACGCCTCAGGAACTGAGTAACCATAATTGCCTTCGGTTGCGGCATAAAAGTAGTGGTGCACTCTCTGCATGGGAGTTTTCTAATGTTGCGGGGGGTAATGAAGAGTTCGAAATAGAGGTTTCAGGTAAGTATATTTCTAATGATGACGAAAGCATGATACGAATGGCGCTGAATGGAACGGGTATCATTCAACATCTGGATTTTGCAATCGCTGAACATATCAATGCGGGCAAGTTACAGCCGATTCTTGAGGATTGGGCTGTTTCATTTCCTGGATTTTATATTTATGTTTCATCACGGGTGAGAATGCCCTCTAAAGTTCGTGCTTTTATTGATTTTATGGTGGAGAAAAGAGTAAAACTCGAAAATTGATGATATGTGTAATTGATGGTTGCTCTGGGCGAATATCGGTAAGAGGAATAACGTAATCATTAGGACGCGTTTACATAATAAACTTTCTGATAATTAATACTTATTTTCTATACGGCCATAATATCAATTATCATTATCACCGGTAATGTGGTTAAAATAATAGCATCTATGCTCCCCCCTTCATGAGTGTCTGTGAAGAGGATGCTTCTACAAGGAAATCGCCAATGCTCAAAGAAAACTTCAACGAACTGCAAATCTTTCTTGTGGTGGCAAGAGAGCGAAGTTTTACCAAAGCAGCGGGCAAACTCGGCGTCTCTCAGTCTGCACTTAGCCATGCAATGAAGGCTCTGGAGGAAAGGCTCAACATCCGCCTCCTGACACGGACTACCCGCAGTGTGGCTCCCACAGAAGCGGGGGAGAGAATCATTGCCTGCCTTGAACCGCGTATTGACGAGCTTGAACAGGAACTGGAGTCACTTATTCAACTGAACGGCACGCCCTCCGGGAATATTCGTTTATCTGCCGGGGAACATGCCGCGCGAAGTCTGGTTTGGCCGAAGCTAAAACCTTTTCTCAGAGAGTATCCCGAAATCAATGTCGAACTGGTGGTGGATAACGGTTTTGTCGATATTGTTGAAGGCCGTTTTGATGCCGGGATACGACTGGGTGAAAATGTTGATAAAGATATGGTTGCAGTCAGGATTGGACCAGATATGCGGATGGCTGTGGTGGGAGCTCCGGCGTATTTTGCTGCAAACCCTGCGCCTGAAACGCCTCACGAGCTACAAAATCATCGCTGCATCAACATGCGTTTGCCAACTGCCGGTGGGCTTTACCACTGGGAGTTCGAGCGAGAAGGGAAACCTCTTCGCGTTAAGGTTGATGGGCAGCTGACGTGTAGTCCATTGCCAGAAAGAATTGATGCCGCGTTATCAGGGTTTGGGATCGCTTGTGTCCCTGAAGACATGGTTCAGGAGTATATAAAGTCAGGCAAGCTTATTCAGGTGTTACAGGAGTGGTGTCCAACTTTTCCCGGATATTATCTTTACTACCCCAGCCGCAAGCAGCATCCGCCAGCTTTTGCGCTGTTGATCGATGCGCTTCGCTACACCGAATAACGGGTCCTTTATCCTGGACCCGTTTGGGTATTAGCGGCCTACGCGTGCCTGATGTTCAGGCGAGTAACGTTCACCGACGATTTTAATTGTTTCCAGCGCCTCGGTTATCTGCTGCGTATCTTTCTGCGAAAGAACAATGTCAGCAGCGGCCAGGTTTTCTTCCAGCCGGTTCAGTTTAGTGGTGCCAGGGATGGGAACAATCCACGGCTTTTGTGCTAATAGCCATGCCAGTGCGATTTGTGCAGACGTTACCCCTTTCTCCGCAGCCAGTTCACCTAACAAGGTGACCAGTTTTTCATTGGCTTCAATGGCTTGTGCTGCGAAACGCGGTACGGTGCTGCGGTAATCATCTTTGCCGAAAGTGGTTCCCGGCTTAATCGCCCCTGTCAGGAAACCTTTACCTAGTGGGCTGAAGGGGACAAAACCAATTCCCAGTTCCTCCAGTAACGGCAGAATTTCCTGTTCAGGCTCACGCCACCACATGGAATATTCGCTTTGCAGGGCGGTGACAGGTTGTACCGCATGTGCACGACGAATGGTTTGTGCTCCCGCTTCCGACAGGCCGAAATGTTTGACCTTACCTTCTGCGATGAGGTCTTTCACCGTTCCTGCAACATCCTCAATAGGAACATCCGGATCAACACGGTGTTGATACAGCAGGTCAATAACATCTGTTTTCAGACGACGTAATGATCCTTCAACGGCTTCACGGATATGTTCCGGACGGCTGTTTAAAATCTGCTGCTTATTATCATCGCCGAAGGTAAAACCGAATTTAGTGGCAATTACCACGCGGTCACGAAACGGTTTTAAGGCTTCGCCGACCACTTCTTCATTCAGATACGGACCATACACTTCGGCGGTATCGAAGAAGGTGACGCCACGTTCAACCGCAGCACGAATAAGTTCGATAGCCTGACGGGTATCGGTCGCCGGGCCGTAGCCGTGGCTTAAGCCCATGCAACCGAGCCCAAGGGCGGAGACTTCGAGTCCGGATTTACCCAGATAACGTTTTTGCATTGAATGAATACCTCTTTTATCGCGGCTTAAACATCAAGTTTGCGGCCAGTCAGCCATTCCACCATTGCGGGATCGCGGTGAGAGAAGAACGCGCTGGTTGCGGTATCCAGGGCGGTAATTTGCAGCATATCTTCAGGGCTGAGTTCAAAATCGAGAATGTTGATGTTCTCTTCCATGCGTTCTTTTCGCACTGATTTTGCCAGTGAAACAATGCCTCGTTGGTAGATCCAGCGCAGAACAACCTGGCCCACGCTTTTGCCATACTTCTCGCCAATTGCCGTGAGAACAGGATGCTGGAACAGACCATTTTTCCCTTCCGCAAACGGTGCCCAGGCTTCTGGCTGAATGCCACGACTTTGCATCCAGGGAACGGCCTGTAGCTGCTGATTGAAAGGGTTAACTTCAACCTGGTTTACCGCCGGAACGACGTTATTAAAAGCGATAAGGTCTGCCAGTCGGTCAGGATGGAAGTTACTGACGCCAATAGCGCGAATTTTACCGGCCTGTTGCAGCTCTTCCATGGCACGCCAGGCTCCGTGGACATCGCCGTATGGCTGGTGAATCAAATACAGGTCAACGTAATCAAGTTGCAGTCGATTCAGAGAGCGTTCGAACTGGGCTTTGGCCCCTTCGTAACTGGTATCCTGCAACCAGAGTTTTGTGGTGACAAAGAGTTCGTTACGGGCGATACCGCTTCGTTTCAGTGCGTTCCCGACCTGGGTTTCATTTTGATAGGAGGCGGCGGTGTCAATCAGTCGATAACCGATGTTAATAGCGTCAATGACCGCTCTTTCGCATTCGGCGGCATCGGTCATCTGAAATACACCAAAGCCCAACAGGGGCATTTCAATACCGTTGTTCAGTTTTACTTTTTGCATGGTGTTATCCTTCCGTTATCGTTCATGAGAAGCATAACGTAAAGGGAAGAGCTCGATTAGACGGCAGGATTTGTCAGGGGTTATGAACGAAATTCATAAATCTGCTTGAGTGTTGCGATGAGTCGTGCAAGTTCGATATCCCTGCAATTCACAGTCTGATGAAGAAAAATGAATATCCATAAAAAATATATTGGTTTATCCTGGTGTATATACCTACTTCGACGTATTCCCAATAGCGATTAATTAAAGACAGGTCATTATTATTCACTCTTAATAATGAATTATTCACTGCCCGCAGAGTAAGAAATATAACTTAAGTATCTATTTAATAACTTGCACAAAAAGCTAAATTTTCACCAATAAATAAAAATATAATCCCGCGCCCAACCACCTGATGAGTGGCTACAGACACTGGATATATTAGGTGGCGGTGTACTTTCTTACATAAAGGTATTTCCTTTTCTGCGGAAAAGGAAATCGGGGATTTCCCGGTTTTTCTGACAAGCAGACGCCACTATTTGTGTCTGCCTATGTTCGTTAATTCGTTCATCAGGAAATTATCTCAATGTCACGTTATAAAACAGGTCATAAACAACCACGATTTCGTTATTCAGTTCTGGCCCGCTGCGTGGCGTGGGCAAATATCTCTGTTCAGGTTCTTTTTCCACTCGCTGTCACCTTTACCCCAGTAATGGCGGCACGTGCGCAGCATGCGGTTCAGCCACGGTTGAGCATGGAAAATACCACGGTAATTGCAGATAATAATGTGGAGAAAAATTTCGCGTCGTTTGCCGCAAATGCCGGGACATTTTTAAGCAGTCAGCCAGATAGCGATGCGACACGTAACTTTATTACCGGAATGGCCACCGCTAAAGCTAACCAGGAAATACAGGAGTGGCTCGGGAAATATGGTACAGCGCGCGTCAAACTGAATGTCGATAAAGATTTCTCGCTGAAGGATTCTTCGCTGGAAATGCTTTATCCGATTTATGATACGCCGACAAATATGTTGTTCACTCAGGGGGCAATACATCGTACAGACGATCGTACTCAGTCAAATATTGGTTTTGGCTGGCGTCATTTTTCAGGAAATGACTGGATGGCGGGGGTGAACACCTTTATCGACCATGATTTATCCCGTAGTCATACCCGCATTGGTGTTGGTGCGGAATACTGGCGTGATTATTTGAAATTGAGCGCCAATGGTTATATCCGGGCTTCTGGCTGGAAAAAATCGCCGGATGTTGAGGATTATCAGGAACGCCCGGCGAATGGCTGGGATATTCGTGCTGAGGGCTATTTACCCGCCTGGCCGCAGCTTGGCGCAAGCCTGATGTATGAACAGTATTATGGTGATGAAGTCGGGCTGTTTGGTAAAGATAAACGCCAGAAAGACCCGCATGCTATTTCTGCCGAGGTAACCTATACACCAGTGCCTCTTCTGACACTGAGCGCCGGGCATAAGCAGGGCAAGAGTGGTGAGAATGACACTCGCTTTGGCCTGGAAGTTAACTACCGAATTGGCGAACCTCTGGAAAAACAACTCGATACAGACAGCATTCGCGAGCGTCGAATGCTGGCAGGCAGCCGCTATGACCTGGTTGAGCGTAATAACAACATCGTTCTTGAGTACCGCAAATCTGAAGTAATCCGTATTGCTCTGCCTGAGCGGATTGAAGGTAAGGGCGGTCAGACACTTTCCCTGGGACTTGTGGTCAGCAAAGCAACTCACGGACTGAAAAATGTGCAGTGGGAAGCGCCGTCATTACTGGCTGAAGGTGGCAAAATTACCGGTCAGGGTAGTCAGTGGCAAGTAACGCTCCCGGCTTATCGTCCAGGCAAAGACAATTATTATGCGGTTTCAGCGATTGCCTACGATAACAAAGGCAATGCCTCGAAACGTGTGCAGACAGAAGTGGTTATTAGCGGAGCTGGTATGAGCGCCGATCGTACGGCGTTAACGCTTGACGGTCAGAGCCGTATTCAAATGCTTGCTAACGGTAATGAGCAAAAACCGCTGGTGCTGTCTCTGCGCGACGCCGAGGGCCAGCCAGTCACGGGCATGAAAGATCAGATTAAGACTGAACTAACCTTCAAACCGGCTGGAAATATTGTGACTCGTACCCTGAAGGCCACTAAATCACAGGCAAAGCCAACACTGGGTGAGTTCACCGAAACTGAAGCAGGGGTGTATCAGTCTGTCTTTACTACCGGAACGCAGTCAGGTGAGGCAACGATTACTGTTAGCGTTGATGACATGAGCAAAACTGTCACTGCAGAACTGCGGGCCACGATGATGGATGTGGCAAACTCCACCCTGAGCGCTAACGAGCCGTCAGGTGACGTGGTTGCTGATGGTCAGCAAGCCTACACGCTGACACTGACAGCGGTGGACTCCGAGGGTAATCCGGTGACGGGAGAAGCCAGCCGCCTGCGACTTGTTCCGCAAGACACTAATGGTGTAACCGTTGGTGCCATTTCGGAAATAAAACCAGGGGTTTACAGCGCCACGGTTTCTTCGACCCGTGCCGGAAACGTTGTTGTGCGCGCCTTCAGCGAGCAGTATCAGCTGGGCACATTACAACAAACGCTGAAGTTTGTTGCCGGGCCGCTTGATGCAGCACATTCGTCCATCACCCTGAATCCTGATAAACCGGTGGTCGGCGGTACGCTTACGGCAATCTGGTCGACAAAAGATGCCTATGACAACCCTGTGACCAGCCTCACGCCGGAAGCGCCGTCATTAGCGGGTGCCGCTGCTGTAGGTTCTACGGCATCGGGCTGGACAAATAATGGTGATGGGACGTGGACTGCGCAGATTACTCTCGGCTCTACGGCGGGTGAATTAGAAGTTATGCCGAAGCTAAATGGACAGGATGCGGCAGCAAATGCGGCAAAAGTAACCGTGGTGGCTGATGCGTTATCTTCAAACCAGTCGAAAGTCTCCGTCGCAGAAGATCACGTAAAAGCCGGCGAAAGCACAACCGTGACGCTTATTGCAAAAGATGCACATGGCAACGCTATCAGTGGTCTTTCGTTGTCGGCAAGTTTGACGGGGACCGCCTCTGAAGGGGCGACCGTTTCCAGTTGGACCGAAAAAGGTGACGGTTCCTATGTTGCTACGTTGACTACAGGCGGAAAGACGGGCGAGCTTCGCGTCATGCCTCTCTTCAACGGCCAGCCAGCAGCCACCGAAGCCGCGCAGTTGACGGTCATCGCTGGAGAGATGTCATCAGCTAACTCTACGCTTGTTGCGGACAATAAGACTCCAACGGTTAAAACGACGACGGAACTCACCTTCACCGTGAAGGATGCGTACGGGAACCCGGTCACCGGGCTGAAGCCAGATGCACCAGTGTTTAGCGGTGCCGCCAGCACGGGGAGTGAGCGTCCTTCAGCAGGAAGCTGGACAGAGAAAAGTAATGGGGTCTACGTGTCGACCTTAACGCTGGGATCTGCCGCGGGTCAGTTGTCTGTGATGCCGCGAGTGAACGGCCAAAATGCCGTTGCTCAGCCACTGGTGCTGAATGTTGCAGGTGACGCATCTAAGGCTGAGATTCGTGATATGACAGTGAAGGTTAATAACCAACTGGCTAATGGACAGTCTGCTAACCAGATAACCCTGACCGTTGTGGACAGCTATGGTAACCCGTTGCAGGGGCAAAATGTGACGCTGACCCTGCCGAAAGGTGTGACCAGCAAGACGGGGAATACAGTAACAACCAATGCGGCAGGTAAAGCGGATATTGAGTTGATATCAACCGTTGCAGGGGAACTTGAAATCGCGGCCGCGGTGAAAAACTCTCAGAAGACGGTCACGGTGAAATTCAACGCGGATGCCAGCACCGGTCAGGCAAACCTGCAGGTTGACACCGCCGTTCAAAAAGTGGCAAACGGCAAAGATGCCTTTACGCTGACGGCGACCGTTGAGGATAAAAACGGTAACCCTGTTCCAGGCACTCTGGTGACCTTTAATCTGCCCCGAGGTGTCAAGCCGCTTACTGGCGATAATGTCTGGGTGAAAGCCAACGATGAGGGGAAAGCAGAGTTGCAGGTGGTTTCCGTGACTGCCGGAACCTATGAGATCACGGCGTCGGCAGGAAATGACCAGCCTTCGGATGCGCAGACTATAACGTTTGTGGCCGATAAGGCGACCGCAACCGTCTCCGGTATTGAGGTGATTGGCAACTATGCACTGGCGGATGGCAAAGCCAAACAGACGTATAAAGTTACGGTGACTGATGCCAATAACAACCTGTTGAAAGATAGCGAGGTGACGCTGACTGCCAGCCCGGCAAATTTAGCTCTGGATCCCGATGGGACGGCGAAAACTAATGAGCAAGGGCAGGCTATTTTCACCGCCACGACCACTGTCGCAGCGAAATATACACTCACGGCGCAAGTGAGTCAGACCAACGGTCAGGTATCAACGAAAACTGCCGAATCTAAATTCGTCGCGGATGATAAAAACGCGGAGCTCACCGCATCATCTGATGTGCAATCGCTGGTGGCGGATGGGAAATCGACTGCGAAGCTGGAGGTTACCCTGTTCTCGGCAAATAACCCTGTTGGGGGGAATGTGTGGGTCGACATTGAGGCTCCGGAAGGAGTGACGGAGAAGGATTATCAATTCCTGCCGTCGAAAAATGACCATTTCGTGAGCGGAAAAATCACGCGTACATTTAGTACCAGCAAGCCTGGTGTCTATACGTTCACATTTAACGCCCTGACCTATGGCGGGTACGAAATGAAGCCAGTGACGGTGACCATAACCGCGGTGGATGCCGATACGGCAAAGGGCGAGGAGGCGATGAAGTAATATTAAGAATATGAAAGTAACATTCTAATAAACAATAATGGCGTTGACATCTTCAACGCCATTATTTATTGAATTGCCTGACAGTAGTCTCGTTATAAATTCATGTAAACATCGCTACAGCTAAACCGGGCGAACGGGGATAAAAATTTCGCAAACAATGTTATTGCTATCAATTTCGACGAAGTTTTCATTGTAATAAAATCGCTCAATATCACTGCCGTTCACTCTGGCTAACCCCCTGGCAGGTAATTCCATCAGATAGAGGTTTCGCGCCCATTCAGGGTAGTGCTCCCACTCACCTTCATAGCGGAAAGAGGCATACAGTCCTCGGTTAATTGTCCACTCTTTCGACATCTCTGAATCGGTTTGTTTGCATACCGTACCGGCAAAAGTTTCAACTGTGAGCAAATCGACCGATTTTGTTGACGGTTCGAATGTGGAGACGAAATAGATATCCGTCTTAAAATTCTTCATACATCTGGCTAAATGATGACGTCGCAGTTTGACTTCTTCATCCGGTGATTTATTCGATACTTCAATATCATATTTAAATGAATTGCCAAAAATAGGTGTCTCAGGAAAGTTGACTAATCTACACTCCGTCTTTTGCTGTTGACGTATTAAAAAAGAAGGGAAGATATTTGCGAGATCCCAATAATCACGGTGGCGGTATTCACGGGGAGAGCAGCCGAATAACTTTTTAAATTCGCGGCTGAATGACTGCTGTGAGTCAAAATGTAAAGAGAGTGCAATATCAAGCATAGATTTCGCGGTGAGTCGGACAAGAATGGCGGCACGACAAAGCCTTCGTTTGCGAATGTATTCTCCCAAAGGCACATGCATGAAATTTCGGAACAGAAGCTGGATGTTGCGTCTGCTGTAGCCAGATTTCTGTGCGATATCTTCGATTGAAATAGGGTGCTCAAGATTGCACTCAATCCACTCCAGGAGCTGCTGTAGAATCTTCTGCCTGATCATCACATTCTCCGTTAATTCTTTGTCATATCGCACATTTTCGTTATGTCCTGGGCCTTAAGTGTATCAAAAACAGCAAGTCCCAAGGCAAAAGCACTGATAGCGTCTGCTTCATTGCCCCAAAAATAGAGAGGTTTCAGTCCTACATTATTAATGAATTTTTTGCATAAGTGATATCAAAATCCACATACTAATTTGAGGTTACGTTTTAACGTAGACTCATTGTTCATACCTAATGGAGGGACTGACAGTGGAATTTTCCGTATTAAGTAACAATCTGAAAATGCCGATGATGGGATTTGGTGTTTTTCAGGTTACCGATAAAGACGTGTGCAAACAGTCAGTGTTGAATGCTATCCGCACGGGTTATCGACTCATCGACACTGCAGCGGTATACGGTAATGAAGATGCCGTCGGTGAAGCCGTTCGTGAAGCTATATCTGAAGGTTTATGTACCCGAGATGAGTTATTTATAACGTCTAAATTGTGGGTGCAGGATATGTTGAATCAGGATACGGCAAAAGCAGGTATTGAAGCATCATTAAAAAAATCGGGACTAGAATACTTCGACCTCTATTTATTGCACCAGGCTATGCGCGATTATTTCAGTGCGTGGCGTGCACTCGAAGATGCCTATGAAGAGGGCAAATTAAAAGCAATTGGGGTTTCCAATTTCTATCCTCATGTTCTGGCGAACTTTTGTGAAACGGTAAGAGTTAAACCGATGGTCAACCAGGTCGAGTTGCATCCCTATTTTGCCCAACCAGAGGCGCTGGCAACCATGAAGTATTATAACGTGCAGCCTGAAGCATGGGCTCCGTTAGGTGGTGGACGACATAAACCCTTTGAAAATAATCTGCTTCAGAGTATTGCAGATGCCCATCAAAAATCGATTTCTCAAGTCATTCTGCGTTGGAATATTCAACGGGGAGTGGTCGTTATTCCGAAATCGACACATCAACAGCGTATCGAAGAAAATTTTGCTATCTGGGATTTCTCACTGACAGAGAAAGAAATGGCACAAATTAGTTCGCTTGATTTGGGTTATGTTGGGGAGTCGGTAAAACATTTTAATCCTGAATTTGTTCGTGGTTGTCTTGCTGTAAAAATACATGATTGATATTAATCATGTATTTTACCTGAGACGACAAGAATCTTTTAACAGGGGAGTGATATTGATCTTCACTCTGTCATATCTCCGGTAATATGGCGTCAGGCTTCATCATCAGAAAGGGGGCCTGACGCCTGAAAAAGTGAACAACAGACAGTGTTCGGATTATCAATATTCAGTTTTTAACGTTGAACTGGATTCATTACTGCGTTGTTTAAGAATTTCCCGCGCCGAATCTGCCATTATCATGACAGCACCTGCCAGCATCAGAGTATCTTTCAATACCAGGCGACCAGCACCGGATAAATAAGGGAAACCATGATGAGCGTCACCCAATGCGGGTACCCATGCCTCCGGGGTGGTGATTAAAAATGAGAGTGTTACCAACGGTGTGGTAAATGCCATCAGCCCTCCCAATAAACCTAACCAGCGATTGACAGGATTAGCCAAAACCAGCAGAGCAATAATCACCTCCACGACGCCAAGACCGTTGGAAAAACCATAGGTATTATTGGCCGATTGCCATGCCCTTGCTTCTGGTTTGTATTCGCCTTCGTGAGTCAGATACTGTTTATAGTCTTCCGGGTGTTCATAAAAGAACGACATTAGTGGACTGTTTGCGACGAATGGTGTAATGCTGTCTGCCTCGTAAGGGACAAACTTTAATAACCCAATCCACATAAAAACAATCGCAATACTCAGACGAATCAATGTCAGGCCAATTTTATCTCCCCGACTTAACAGGTGAAGGTATTTTTCCATTGTGAACATCCTTATTTATACAATACTGCTGTTGCGGTTGAATTATTATCAATTCGCATCGATGTGACTTTCCAGGATGAAGCATTATATTTTCTGGCCATATCAGCAATGGCATCCTCCAGAACTGTCGGTGATGCTGATACTGACGAGACGCTGATATGTTTCAGAATTATTTTATCATCTGCATTGGTGGAAAATGCCATAACGCCAGATAATAGTGTTGCAAATAAAACAGATTTTTTAAACATATAAAATACCATCAATGAAGTGATTAAGAAGTTATAGAGTAACAGAGAATTAATAAGATTCTTTTCTCTGAGACGCCAGAATATTTGTTCTGGCGTCTGATTTTGAGTTTATTTGACTAATGAAAATAGATCATTGAGTGATTCGCTCATCGACGGATGAGTAAATATCTGATCGCGTAATATGCTATAAGGCAGCCCGGCATCCATCACCATTTTCACTATATTAATCATCTCGTGGGAGTCAACACACAGCAGTGATGCCCCTAATATACGTTGGGTTTTATTATCAACAATCGCTTTTAATACCCCACGGGTATCGTTCATCACTCTGGCGCGCGGAATTGCAGCTACAGGCAATGTCACCACCTGAATATCAGCACCACTCTCTCTGGCTTGTTCTTCTGTCATACCAACCCTGGACAGGGGCGGTGTCATAAATACGGAATAAGGCACATTTTTCCGATCATCAGTACTACGTTTGCCTTCACCCAGTAACTCATCACGTACAATGCGGTAATCATCCAGTGAAATATAAGTAAATTGCAGCCCGCCGGTAACATCTCCCATCGCCCAAATATTGTCTGCGGTGGTATGTAATCGCTTGTCAACGACAATTGCCCCGCGCTCGTTTACTGCGATACCGGCATTTTCTGGATGTAACGAAGCGGTAGCCGGTTGACGACCGGAAGCTATTAACAGTGCATCCACCGCCAGTTGGGCGTGCTCGCTATGCACTTGCACTTGATTTTCATGGTGACTGATTCGCTCCACATGGGCATTGAGGATAATATCGACGCCCTGATCGCGTAAAATCGTCGCGATATTATCAGCAATATCCCGATCTTCCCGAGGCAAAAACAGCGAAGCTGCTTCTAAAATGGTTACCTTGCTGCCAAAATTAGCGAACATAGAGGCGAACTCAACGCCAATATATCCGCCGCCTAAAATACCTAAATGCCCAGGCAATTCTTTTAGATTAAGTAATCCGGTGCTGTCATATACTCCTGGCGTGGTGGTAATTCCAGGAATTGGCGGAACCACGGTTTGTGCACCGGTATTAATAAAAATTTTCTCGCCATGAATTTCCAGATTTCCCTCAGGCCGATGAACACGCAGGCTATGATTATTGATAAACTCCGCCTGGCCGTCGATCACGTCGATATTGGGCAT
>ENA-OYZA01000472-OYZA01000472.1-human-gut-metagenome-genome-assembly--contig:-NODE-472-length-14095-cov-10.981909_pt1 | contig 14095 bp, 7 predicted proteins | sample MGYA00243257_ERZ653465 | MGnify/ENA primary metagenome ERZ653465 (study PRJEB26926, sample SAMN06164939) | human gut metagenome | biome: ENVO:00009003; feature: ENVO:2100002; material: ENVO:00002003...
TGGTCAGCATGCTGGAACCCTCTTTCCGATTTTCCTTTGCAAAGATAGCCTTTTATACAATGCGTGTCAAGCATAAAAGGCTGCTTTGTAACATATTTAAACGAAAACTTCTTATTTATAACATGTTACAGCAATGCTTTCACTGCCGCCTCCAGGTCTTTAATGCTCTCTCCACGGGCACTCAACTCATTGTTCTTGTTGACCAGGAACACAGAAGGCACATTCTTCACATTATAAGAAGCCGCTATAGACGAATAAATTCCATTGCCGTCGCGCACACAAATCCAAGGCAGATTGTCGGCAGTTGTTTTCCAATAGTGCTCGTCTGCATCCAGAGAAACCTGATAGATTTCCAATCCCTGGGCGGCATACTTGTCGTACAAGTCGCGCAACATATAATTATGTGTAGCAGAAACGGCACTCTGATAAACAGTGAAGTCCACAATAACAGCCTTGCCCTTCAGTTCGCTCAACTTACGTGTATTGCCCTTCATGTCACGCAGGTTAATGTCGATGATGCCGGTTTCGGAAATTGCCTCTTCGGGGATTTCCACCACCTTCTGCTGCGGAGTACGGGTATTCTTCATTCCCTTTATCACAATATTGTAGAGGTTCTTGGAGCGGTCGGCATCCGGATAATAATTGTTCAGGCTGGTTGCCACGGCTGCAAAACACTTAATGTCTTCCTTATTGTTCAGAGGGTCGAAAATCAAATAATTATTCAACTTCTGGAACAAGGCGAAATAGGCAGCAGCCGTATTGGGAGCGGCAAAAATATAGCTGATTTTCACTTCATCCTTATAGTTCTTCAATAAAGAGGCAAGACTGTCCTCAAAAACATCGGCACCTATCTTATGTGCCTGCACCGACTGCAGCAATGCATTCACATTATCCTGAAGCTTCATCTGCTTCAGCGTCAAGTCCTTTATCTTCGAGCTATTCGGAGAACCTTCCACTGTATAGGCAGTGGCGAAATCGGTATAAGGTGCCTTTACCAAAACCGTTTCCGTCGAATCTACCGAGAAATTAATAACCTTGTCGTCTACCCGCAGACGGTAAAATTCCGGAGACACCGGACGTACCTGCTTGAAGTGGAAAGAGCCATCCCCTTCCAGTTTTACAGAATCCAAAGGAACAATACCTTCCAATGCCGAGGCTTCCAAATAAAGCATCTTGCCGTCGGCACCAGACACTTCACCCTCTACTTTGAATTTCGGTTCGGAATTACATGCACCCAATGCTATTGCAGCAAGTGCCATAAAAAAGATTTTCTTCATATCGTATCTTCAGTTTTGTTTTGCAAACGTGCCTGCAAATATACTTCTTTTCAAGTTCAGTCAAAGCATTTTCCCTCGTTCTTCCATATAGAAAACTGCAAAAAACAACTAAATACAAACTTTTTATCTCATTCCCACCATTTTACATGAATAAATTATGTATCTTTGCACGAATTTTGAAAGAAAATTAGATATAAAACATTTTTTATGATTAACCCAATTGTTAAGACGATCGAGCTTCCTGATGGCAGAACCATCACGCTCGAAACGGGAAAGCTGGCAAAACAGGCAGACGGTTCTGTAATGCTTCGTATGGGCAACACCATGCTTTTAGCTACTGTTTGTGCCGCCAAGGACGCAGTTCCCGGAACAGATTTCATGCCATTACAGGTAGAGTACAAAGAAAAATTCTCCGCATTCGGACGTTTCCCCGGCGGTTTCACAAAGCGCGAAGGACGCGCTTCTGACTACGAAATCCTCACTTGCCGCCTCGTTGACCGTGCTCTCCGCCCCTTATTCCCTGATAATTTCCATGCAGAGGTATACGTAAACATCATTCTTTTCTCAGCAGACGGCGTAGATATGCCCGACGCTCTGGCCGGACTCGCAGCTTCTGCCGCACTTGCAGTTTCAGATATCCCCTTCAACGGACCTATTTCCGAAGTACGCGTAGCACGCATCAACGGACAATTCGTCATCAACCCTACCTTCGAACAACTAGAACAAGCCGATATGGACTTGATGGTGGGCGCCACTTATGAAAACATCATGATGGTGGAAGGCGAAATGGACGAGGTTTCCGAGCAGGACTTGCTGGAAGCGATGAAGGCCGCACACGAAGCCATTAAGATTCAGTGCAAGGCACAGATGGAACTGGCAGAAGAAGTAGGCTCTACCGTGAAACGCGAATATTGCCACGAAGTGAACGACGAAGAACTCCGTAAGGCCGTTCACGACGCTTGCTACGACAAGGCTTATGCCATTGCCGCTTCCGGAAACAAGAACAAGCACGAACGCATGGATGCTTTCGATGCCATCCGCGAAGAATTCAAGGCACAGTTCTCCGAAGAAGAACTGGAAGAAAAGGCAGCCCTCATCGACCGTTACTATCACGATGTGGAAAAAGAGGCGATGCGCCGTTCCATTCTGGACGAAGGCAAGCGCCTTGACGGACGTAAGACGACCGAAATCCGTCCTATCTGGTGTGAGACCAGCTACCTGCCCGGCCCTCACGGTTCCGCTATCTTTACACGTGGCGAAACACAGTCTTTGTCTACTGTGACTTTAGGCACCAAGTTGGACGAGAAGATTATCGACGACGTATTGGAACACGGAAAAGAACGTTTCCTTCTGCACTACAACTTCCCTCCGTTCTCTACGGGCGAAGCCAAGGCACAGCGCGGTGTAGGCCGTCGTGAAATCGGCCACGGCCATCTGGCATGGCGTGCATTGAAGGGTCAGATTCCTGCAAACTATCCGTATGTAGTACGCGTGGTATCCGATATCCTCGAATCAAACGGTTCTTCTTCCATGGCTACCGTATGTGCCGGAACTCTGGCATTGATGGATGCAGGTGTGAAAATCAAGAAACCGGTATCAGGTATCGCCATGGGATTGATTAAGAATGCAGGCGAAGACAAATATGCCGTATTGTCCGATATCCTCGGTGATGAGGACCACTTGGGCGACATGGACTTCAAGGTGACCGGAACAAAAGACGGTATCACCGCCACTCAGATGGACATCAAAGTGGACGGTCTGTCATACGAAATCCTCGAAAAGGCATTGCTGCAGGCTAAAGAAGGCCGCGAATATATCTTGGGCAAAATCACCGAGTGCATTGCCGAGCCTCGCGAAGACCTGAAACCTCACGCTCCGCGTATCGAGACAATGACCATTCCCAAGGAATTCATCGGTGCTATCATCGGCCCTGGTGGAAAGATTATCCAAGGTATGCAGGAAGAAACCGGTGCTACCATTACTATTGAAGAAGTGGACAACATCGGTAGAATCGAAATCGCCGGTACCAATAAGAAGAGCATCGATGATGCTATGCGTATCATCAAAGGGATTGTAGCTGTCCCCGAAGTAGGCGAAGTCTACAAAGGCAAGGTACGCTCCATTATGCCTTACGGTGCATTCGTTGAATTCCTGCCGGGTAAGGACGGCTTGCTCCATATCTCCGAAATCGACTGGAAACGTCTGGAAACAGTAGAAGAAGCCGGCATCAAGGAAGGTGATGAAATTGACGTAAAACTTCTCGACATCGACCCGAAGACCGGAAAATTTAAGCTGTCACGCAAAGTATTGCTTCCGAGGCCGGAAAGACAAGAAAGACCGGAAAAGAAATAAGAAATCTCTTATTCTTTAAGTATATAAAGCCTGGTGGAACCCCATCAGGCTTTCTTTTTGTCAATACTGCCAGAAATGGCTCTGAAAAAACAAGGCATAATGCTTGCATATTCCAAAAAGATTATGTTTTTTTGCTATGTAAAGCCTTATATTCCATAAAGAACCTCAATTAATGTCCGGTTTAAGGAGCCTACATACTATGAATCTTTTCTCACGCTTTTTCCAGGAAAACCAAGAAAAGTTTCTGGCTTTTGCTTATTCTTATCTCAGGGATAAAGCAGAAGCGGAAGACGTTGTGATGGAATCCATGATTGCCTTATGGGAAAACCGAGACCGCTGGGAAGAAAACAGTAACCTGCATGCCCTGCTGCTGACCATCATAAAGAACAAAGCCCTGCACGTACTCGAGCACAAGCAGGTGCGTCTGCGAGCGGAAGAAACCATCAGCAGCCACAACCTGCGCGAACTGGACTTACGCATCTCCACCTTGAAAGCCTGCGAACCGGACCAGATATTCAACACGGAAATACAGCATATCGTAAATAAGACCTTACAGGAAATGCCCGAGCAAAGCCGGAAGATATTCATGTTGAGCCGATACCAGAACCTGGCAAACAAGCAGATTGCCGATAGTCTGGACATATCACTTAAAACCGTAGAGGCACACATCACCAAAGTACTGCGGATTCTCCGGCTGAGACTGAAAGATTATCTTGTTACCATACTCATAATATTAATATCCTAAAAAATGCTTCTACGGAATAGGGTTACCGCCCACTTTCCGGTTATATATACAAAAGGTAAAAAGAGCACGTTTTAGAAAAGAAATAAATTATTGACAATGAACCAAGAGCTATTATATAAATATTTCAAAGGTATTACTTCCGTTGAAGAAGAAAAGATGATACTCGACTGGATAGACGCCTCGGATGAAAACCGGAACATCTTCCTGAAAGAGCGCATGATATACGACATTTCTTTGTTCTCGGACAAGCAGGGAAACAATGAAAAGAAAACGGTGCGCATCATGCCGATGCTCCGCTGGGCGGCCCGTATAGCCGCCGTCACCATTGTCGCCATTGCCGGTTATTTCATCACCTCCGACTTTTTATATAACAAGGAGGTGCAGTTGCAAACAGTCACTGTGCCTGCCGGACAACGGGCCCAAATTACCCTCGCCGATGGAACACGCGTATGGCTGAACTCCAAGTCCACCATGAAATATGCCGCCAACTTCGGACGCAACGAACGAAATGTGGAATTGGACGGAGAGGCCTACTTTGAAGTAGCCAAAAACAAGAATATCCCATTCTATGTACATACAGAAACGAACAAGGTAAAAGTTGTAGGAACGAGTTTCAACGTCTGTGCCTACAGTGGGAGCCATGAGTTCGGAACCACATTGGTGGAAGGTATCGTCGATATCTATCCGGCCAACAGCAGCCAGATAATCACCAGGTTGCAGAAAGACGAGGTATTTCTCAATGAAAACGGAAAATGTAGAAAGGCCGTCCTTCCTTCCTATGAATATCTACGCTGGAAAGAGGGACTATACTGTTTTGACGACGCTCCATTCAGCGGTATCCTCGGTAGACTGGAGAAATACTATAATGTAAAGATAACCGTTGCCAGTCCTCAACTGCTGAACTACGGCAGCTTTACCGGCAAGTTCAGAGAGCAGGACGGCATCGAACATATACTGCGGACCATCTCGAAAGACCATCCTTTCAAGTTCCGCATCAACGAAGAAAAGGATTCAATTGTTATATATGAGTAAGAAAAAAAGATCGGAAAGTACCCCCATACTTTCCGATCCGAAACAGTCAAAAATCGACCTTAATCAATTTATTAACTTAACACAGTGACAAAGATATGAGAAAAATTTTGTTGATGAGGCTTTTTTATCTAAAAAAATTAGATTTTAAGCAATTATTGCAAACCTATGAAAATCACATTATTCCTTCTCCTGTTTGTTATATTTCAGGTATACAGCGGGAACTGCTACTCTCAGAATGCCAGGGTCAGCATTCAAAATGCCCGGCTGAGGGTAGGGCAAGTTCTCGAGCAAATTGAATCGCAAACAGAATACTTATTTGTATATAACAAACAGAATGTCGATGTACGCCGTACCGTCGACATCAATGCAAGCAACCAAACTGTTTCCGAAGTACTTGACCAAATGTTCAAAGGGACAGACATCAAGTATGTGATGGAAGGCAAAAACATCGTTTTAACCAAAAACAGCAGGAGTGCTGAGGATAAGACAGACACTCTGCAGGAAATGGCTACTGTAAGAGGAAAGGTGACGGACTCCAAAGGCGAACCGATTATCGGTGCCAACATTCTTGAAAAAGGGACCGCCAATGGTGTTATCACCAATACCGAAGGAGAATTTAGTATGAATATCCCTCCTTATGCCACTATTGTCGTATCCTACATCAGTTATGAACCGCAAACCATTGCCCTGAACGGTAGAAATAATCTCCACATCCGGATGGAAGAAAAGAGCCTCGCCCTGGAGCAAGTAGTGGTAACCGCCATGGGTATCCAGAAGAAAATGTCCTCATTGACCTATTCTACCCAACAGATAAGCAGCAGTGAGCTGACCCGTGCCAAAGAGCCGAACATGATTAATACACTGGCAGGAAAGACGGCCGGAGTACAAATCAATAAAACCGCCAATTTAGGAGGTTCTGCCAAAGTCGTCATTCGCGGTGCACGCTCTGCATTTGCCAGCGGCAACAACCAGCCCTTGTACGTAATTGACGGTGTTCCTATGCTGAACAGCTCAACAGAATCCACCTCCACCGTAATCGGCGGTAACTACGATGGATTGAACCGTGATGCCGGTGACGGGATTTCCAACCTGAATCCGGACGACATAGAAAGCATCAACATCCTGAAAGGTTCTTCTGCCGCCGCGCTTTATGGTTCGCAGGCAGCTAATGGCGTCATTCTGATCACCACTAAAAAGGGAAAGGCCGGACTGCAGCGCGTTACATTCTCCTCCAACCTGACCGTAAGTCACGCCATCAGTACCCCCGAATTCCAAAATACATACGGCCGGAACGAAGATGGCGGTACGGCAAGCTGGGGTACAAAAGGCAATGTAACGGACTATGACAACATAGGCGAGTTCTTCAGCAATGGCATCACCACTTTCAATTCGCTGGCTATCACTACCGGAAATGAAAAGGTACAAACTTATTTCTCATACGCCAACACCACGGCTAAAGGAATTGTGGACAATAACAAACTACAGAAGAATAACCTGAACCTACACGAAACGGCCAGCCTCTTCAACAACAAGCTGAAACTGGACGGCATTGCAACACTAATGACCCAAACCGTCAAGAACTCCCCTGCTACCGGCGGCTATTATCTGAATCCGCTGGTCAGCTTGTACAGTTTCCCACGTGGCGTAGACATGAGCACTTACAGAGAAAACTTTGAAACGTGGAATGCCGACCGCAATATGATGACACAAAACTGGATTGAAAAGAATGGAGATGGTACCGTCAGTGAATGGGGACAGAATCCCTACTGGCTGAAAAACCGCGTGCTCAGTGGCTACAAGCGTTATCGCGCTGTAGCATCGGCCAGAGCCAATCTGCACATTACGGACTACTTCAGCCTGCAGGTACGGGGTAATGTGGATTATATCAGTGATAAATTCGACAATAAGATGTATGCCACTACAGCTCCCAACATCGCCGGCAAATACGAGGACAAGGAAAACGGACGTTACATCTGGTCGGACAGCCAGGAAATCCAAGTCTACGGTGACGCAATGGTCTTGTTCAACAAGGAATTTGATGACTTTTCCCTCAATACGGCACTGGGAGCCAGCATCAACATGAGTAAAGTCAATTCACTGACGATAGACTCAAGGCTTGCTTCCCTCTACAAACCGAATGTATTTACTGTCCCCAATGTAGTGATGGACTCCAAAGCAGCCGTAAACCAGAGCATCGACAGCAAACGCACGCTCCAATCAGTATTTGCCACCATGCAGTGGGGCTGGAAAGGACTACTATACTTGGACATTACCGCACGTAACGACTGGTCATCCACATTAGCCCATACAGACAGCAAGAATACCGGATTCTTCTATCCCTCCATAGGAGCTACCTGGATTCTTAACAAAACCTGCTCCCTGCCCAAATGGATAAGTTTTGCAAAAGTGCGCGCTTCATGGGCGGAAGTCGGTAATGACCTCCCGATAGGAATCACCAATCCGGTAGACATCATCATGGTAGGCGGCAGTATCAATGTAAATACCGTAGAACAGCGCGGTGACCTGAAACCGGAAATCAGCAGCTCCATCGAATTCGGTACAGAATGGCGCTTCTTCCATCACCGCTTCGGAATAGACTTCACTTGGTATCAGACCAATACCAAGAACCAGTTGTTGAGAATGGACAATCCTACGGGCTCCACCTATAAATACCGGTATGTCAATGCCGGAAAAATACGTAACCAGGGTTTTGAGCTGACGGTAGACGCCACTCCGCTACTATACAGAAACTTTTCGTGGAAGAGTCTCATCAACATGTCCGCCAACAAGAACAAAGTAGTGACCCTGCATCCTGACTATCCGGAATTTTCCTACTACGAAGAAGGTTTCAACGCAGGCTATCAGATGCGCGTCAAAGAAGGAGGCAGCCTGGGGGATATTTATGGAAATGCTTTCTGCCGTAACGAGGATGGCAGCATCATGGTTGATGAAACCAGCAAAAGGCCTTTAGGAAATACCGGAAACAAGGATTTGCTTGGGAATGCCAATCCTGACTTCACGATGGGATGGAGCAACACACTTACCTACAAGAACCTGGAGCTCTATTTCCTGATAGATTTCCGCTTTGGCGGCGAAGTCATGTCACTGACACAGTCTGAGTTGGATGCCAACGGCGTGACCAAAGTCACCGAAGATGCCCGCACCCGGGGATATGTAGAATACCAGGGACAGAAGTTCAACGACCCGAGAGCATTCTACAGCGCAGTAGGCGGCAGAAATGCCATCTCCGAATATTATATGTACGACGCAACCTGCATCAGACTCCGTGAAGTATCACTGAGCTATTCTTTCCCGAAAACGATACTGGAAAACAGTAGATTCATAAAGGGAATCGACGTATCATTGGCAGCGCGCAACTTGTGTTTCTTAAAGAAGGAAGCACCGTTCGACCCCGATGCAGTAATGTCCGTAGGCAACAACAATCAAGGAGTAGACGTGTTTGGCATGCCTACTACCCGGAATATCGGCTTTAACCTAAGATTAACCTTTTAAAATGAATACCTTATGAAAAACAAGTGCATCATATTCCTTTTCTGCCATAGCATATTGCTGCTTGCAGCTTGCACCGGCGGTTTTGAGAACGACAACGAAATCAAGGGAGGTTTCTCGGACGACAAAAAGGAAATAGATTTCCAGAACCTAACTGCTCCATTCGAACCCATACAGTCGGGTATCTACTTCAATATAGGTTCTGTTGGCTTAAATTGGGTATGGCAGATGACACAATCCCTGAACCATGACATGTTCTCCGGCTACTTCATGGACCCTATTCCTAAATTCATGAAATCCAACGCCTGCTACAACCTGAACTCAGGCTGGACCAATGCCGTATGGCAATGTACTTACGGATATGTCTACACGGAGGTGCAGAAGGCAGAAAAGAACTTTTATGGCAATGACAACTTGAAAGGCTACCTCGGCATTACCGAAATTTTGAAAGTGGAACTGATGCACCGCATTGCCGATACATACGGTCCGCTGGTCTACCATCAACTGGGTGAGACACCCCGGGTTTACGGACTGCAAGAAGCCTATACACGCTTCTTTGCAGACCTGGACGAAGGGCAGCAATTGATAAGGGAATACCTGGACGAGGGCGGTGACAACAACAAATTCAAAGAGTATGATATGCTGACCAACGGCAAGACCTTGAAGGAGTGGTTAAAGTTTGCCAACTCACTACGTTTGCGCCTTGCCATGCGCATCTCCAATGTGGATGCAACACTTGCCAAAGACCAAGCAACCAAAGCACTGAATGACAATCAAGGTGTACTGGAAGGTGCAAGGGAAACCATCGCTGTAATGGGCAAGAACTATATCAATCCTTTGTGTGCCGTTGCCGGTTGGGGTGAAGTCTACATGAATGCCTCGATGGAATCCATTGTCAACGGTTATGAGGACCCGCGTGGCAAGAAATGGTATAACACCGCCCTTCTCGAAGGTTATCAAAAACAGTTGTTAGGCATTCCCATCGGCTTACCCATGAAAGACGGAGACGCCAACATTTACAGTTCTTGCTCTTCCCTCAACACAAGTACCATCGGCGAAAAGACCGGAGCCGTATTGATGAGTGCGGCGGAAGTCTGGCTGCTCAGGGCCGAAGCAGCCCTCCGCGGCTATACCAAAGAGAATCCCCGCACATGCTATGAATACGGGGTAAGTACTTCATTTACACAGTGGGACTGTGCTGGTGCCTCCGAATATCTGGAAAGCGACAAAACCCCTGCCGATTATAAAGATGTAGTCTCGGGCGGTAAGGTAGGCAAGGACATGAAAGCCTTGATTACCATATCCCCCAAATGGGAAGAAGATGCAGACATAGAGACGAAACTCGAAAAGATTATTACCCAGAAGTGGCTGGCATGCTGGCCCGAAAGTTATGAGGCATGGGCTGAGCAACGCCGTACCGGATACCCCAAACTTTTCAAGGTCCAAAACAACACCGGAAAAGTGATTGATACGGATATCATGATCCGCCGCCTTCCGTTCTCGACGGACGCCGCCACTGCCGACCCGGCACAATACGCCACCCTCACGGAAAAACTGGGTGGCGCAGATAACGGCGCCACCCGCCTTTGGTGGGATACGGGGAAAAACTCTTTTTAGAACAGACTCCACGCAACCGTAAGCCCTGCCATCACAATGGCTACCATGCTCATCAGCTTGATTAGGATATTCAAGCTCGGACCAGATGTGTCCTTGAACGGGTCTCCTACGGTGTCACCCACGACTGTAGCCTTGTGGACTTCACTGCCTTTGCCGCCAAAGTTACCTTCTTCCACATACTTTTTGGCATTATCCCATGCACCACCGGCATTTGCCATAAAGATGGCAAGCACGAAACCACTGCTCAATCCGCCAATCAGCAGGCCGAGCACACCGGGAACACCGAAAATAAGTCCCGTAGCAATCGGAACAATGATAGCTATCAGTGACGGAACCACCATCTCGCGTTGCGCCCCTTTCGTCGAGATTGCCACACAACGCTCATAATCAGGTTCCGTCTCTCCCGTAAGGATTCCCTTGATTTCGCGGAACTGGCGGCGCACTTCGTCTACCATATGGGCCGCTGCACGCCCTACCGCATTCATCGTCAATCCACAGAAAAGAAATGCCATCATCGAGCCCAGAAACATACCGGAAAGAACTTTCGGATTCATCAGCGTCACATCGTAGTGATGCATAAAGTCGAAGAAAGTGGCATCTTGAAGAGCCACGGCATCGCCATGAGGAAGCGACAGTTCGGTAGTCCCGAGGCGGGTCAGCCCGATACGGATTTCCTCGACATAAGAGGCCAGCAAAGCCAATCCCGTCAAAGCGGCGGAACCGATGGCAAAGCCTTTGCCCGTAGCGGCTGTAGTATTGCCCAAGGAGTCAAGCGCATCGGTACGCTTACGCACCTCTTCACCCAGACCGGACATTTCCGCATTGCCACCCGCGTTGTCAGCTATCGGTCCGTAAGCATCTGTAGCAAGCGTGATGCCCAATGTAGAAAGCATACCTACTGCGGCAATGCCAATACCATAGAGCCCCAGACCCACATTAGAGAAGTCGAAGCCCGAAGCAAAGAGATAAGAAGCAATGATACCTATCACCACGGCAATCACCGGAATAGCCGTAGAAAGCATTCCCAAGCCTATACCGGAAATTATGACTGTCGCCGGACCGGTCTTTCCGCTTTCACTCAGCTTTTGGGTAGGACGGTAGGATTGGGAAGTATAGTACTCCGTAGACCGCCCGATGATGATACCTACTATCAAACCCACTATCACGGAGCAGGAAATCCACAGCCAGTTGTCCAACTTCAGCAACCACAGGATAAAGAAAGTGGCGACAACTATCAAAATAGAGCTGAGATTAGTACCGAAAGCCAGTGAGTTCAGCAAGTCCTTCATCTTCGCATTCTCTTTGGTACGCACGGAGAAGATACCGATAATGGAAAGCAATATTCCGACGGCTGCAATCAGCATCGGAACGATTACGGCCTTGAACTGCATCAGCGTATCACCCGAGTGGATAAAAGCCGCAGCACCGAGGGCAGCCGTAGCAAGGATAGAACCGCAATAACTTTCGTACAAATCAGCCCCCATACCTGCCACGTCGCCTACATTGTCGCCTACATTATCCGCAATCGTGGCAGGATTACGCGGGTCGTCTTCGGGAATACCGGCTTCCACCTTTCCCACAAGGTCGGCACCTACATCGGCAGCTTTTGTATAGATACCGCCACCTACGCGTGCAAACAATGCCTGCGTGGAAGCGCCCATACCGAAAGTCAGCATGGTAGTGGTAATGATGCAGAGTTTATGGGTGGGAGTCATTACATCTTCCGGAATTACAGCATTCAGCAACAGATACCAGAAAGATATATCAAGCAAGCCAAGGCCAACCACTACCAGTCCCATCACCGCACCGCTACGGAAAGCCACGCGTAGTCCGGCATTCAGCGATGTGCGTGCCGCATTGGCAGTGCGAGCCGATGCGTAGGTAGCCGTCTTCATACCCAAAAAGCCGGAAAGTCCGGAAAAGAATCCTCCGGTAAGGAAAGCAATCGGCACCCAGGAGTTCTGCACTCCGAAACCGTATGCCATAATGGAGAAAAGGATAACCAGCCCCAGAAATACCCAGCCCACAATCTTGTATTGTTGGCGAAGGTAAGACATAGCACCTTTGCGCACAGCAGCGGCAATCTTAATCATCTGAGGCGTACCCTCACTCTCTTTCATCATTTCATGGTGGAAATACCAGGCAAAGCAAAGTGCCAGAACGGAAGCGGCCGGAACCAGCCAGAAAAGTAATTGGTCCATAGCATGATTCGTATTAAAAGGTTGAACGAAAGCCTAAAAGTATTGATTTGAAACGAAATAAGCAAATGAAAAAGAAAAGAAATCCAAGCAAGCATGTATTTATACTGGCGAATAAAACAACAAGCAGTACCCTTTTTTACCTATTTTTTGTATTTAATGAGAAGAATAGAGCACATATAGATATATATTACAACTTTTATAGTACCTTTGCAACAAGTAAACAAGCTAAAAACAAAGGCATTATGAAACCAATCTATTCTAACCTAACATGCAAGATGCTGGCTTTGACATTATGCAGCATTATGCTGGCATTCCTATCCATAGGATGCGAACATGACGTCTACAATCCCAATAATGGAAAAGACGATGAGAAGACTCCCAACTCTTTTGATTTTTCTACGACATCTTCCATCCAAGTAAACGTAAAGTATGATGTCCCCGAAGGCTATAAAGTACTTTTTGAAATCTATCTTGAAGACCCGTTCACGATTGACAAAGATGGCCAGATTATAAAACGCACAGACCTGGAACCGGTCATCAGACGCATGACAGACGGTAACGGTGCATATAGCGGCAAGGAAATCATCAATTCGGACCATGGGGACGAAGCATATATCTATACTTCTTATATAGGGGTCCCCACCCTCTTCAAAACAGTTATTGCAGGAGATGCCATTACTGCCGACATCAAATGGGATTCCACCGATGATAATCCGCAAACACGGGCGGAGGGATGGCAGGCACCCAAAGGATACCATGTATTAGGAACATGGAGCTCCAAAGGATATCCTCATTATTTAGACACAGACAACAAAATCACAATTCCCGGTGATGTATTGACAATCATCAATACGACCTTGAAGGAAGGAGGCACATGCCCTAAGCAATACCGACAAGCCATAGATTTTGAAATCAATGATCCGGAAGGGCGCAATGCGGAAGTATCCATCCGGATAATTGGAGGAACCAGCGGTGCAGCGAGCGCCTTTGGCTATTATTGCTATAGGGCAGACGCATCTTTAAGTGAAATTAAAAAAGCCCCCAAATGCATTGTTTTTCCAAACACTCTGATGGATAATTATTATAATAAAAAGGCTTCCGGACTACAAGGCGGTGAAAGTGTAAAGCTTCATTACATAGACCCCGACGGAGTGGACCAAGGCACCGTATTTCCCAATGGAGTAAAAATCGGATGGTTCCTATTGAATGACAGCTTCTATGGCGGAAACAATAAGCCTTTCTACTCTACTACAAAGCTGAATGGGGACGGCCGTACACATACAGCTGCATTCCGCATCGATGATTTTGTCGTATTGTCCTTTGAAGATTGGACAGACCAAGACTATAATGATATACAATTC
>ENA-OYZA01000490-OYZA01000490.1-human-gut-metagenome-genome-assembly--contig:-NODE-490-length-13930-cov-6.170523_pt1 | contig 13930 bp, 11 predicted proteins | sample MGYA00243257_ERZ653465 | MGnify/ENA primary metagenome ERZ653465 (study PRJEB26926, sample SAMN06164939) | human gut metagenome | biome: ENVO:00009003; feature: ENVO:2100002; material: ENVO:00002003...
CTATCGACAATTACGAACACGGATTTTTGACTGAAGTGTTCTTCGACCATATGAGTGTCAGCTCTTATAACCGCAAGTCGTCGCAATTCAGAGTGAACGGCAACATGTATTTCTGGGAAGACGTGCGCATCGAGAACTTCGACAGCATACAGACCGAGAACGCCGCGAACGGTATCAAAAACAATATTTACGCATACAAAAATCTGGTTATCGACGGTACGTACATAGAGGGTTGGAACAGCGGTAACGATTCGCCGATTAAGCCCGTGGAGAGCAACAACTTTTATGTGACAATATACGGTGACGTTATTGTGCAGGGGAATGCGCAGATAGTGGGCGCAAGCATAACGGGTGACGTTTATTGTTTCGGCGACGAATTGACCATGGTTGATACGGTCGTCAACGGCAACGTATATTTCGCAGGCGCCAAATTCAGTTCCGACTGGCTTAAAGTCAACGGAAATCTGATTATAGAGAACGCTTACAACAATTTAAGCTATTCTTCGTACAACAGCGGCTTCGGCGATGCGGACAATGTCGGTCGCAGTGCGGACGCTCAGTGGGGTGCCGTTCTTACAAATACGCACGTGTACGGAACCCTGTGGTCGGCGGTCAACACACATGTTGTCTCTTCAAAATGGTGGAAAGGTACTACGGAGCTGATTGACGTTTACAACAATATTTACGTTGACGGCTATTTGTTCCTTGACGGTACGAGAGAGTATGCCGAAGGATATTATGCAAACTGGGGCGGAAGCAGTCCGCCGGGCAATACCACTGCAACTTCATACAACGGCTTTGCGCAGTCTACGGACGGTTATGCCAAAGAGTCGTCCGTGATATACGCGGATAAGCTGCAGATAGCAACGAGCCAAAGCAGACCTATTGCGACAATGGATACCTACGAACTCGGAACCGTAATGGTCGGCAGTGACGGAATGCGTATCGACGGGCATTACTATCTGTTTGCGAATTCGGTGCGAATTCAAAAGCTGCTGTCGGCATCTTCGACAAATATTGTTTACGACACCAGAATTTATGCGAAATACAACGGTCAGGAGTATCCCAATTCCGACGATAAACAACTCACCGCAAACTCCGACGCCGCAACGATAGCAAACAGAATCAGCGGCGGAGCGGCATCGATAGAAATAGCGTTGAACAATCTGCTGAACCAACTGAAAAGTCAGTTCGGACTTGAAAAAACGCAGGGTATAGGAACGTCGGAAATAGTCACCCGTTTCTTTACGGGAGCGCAGGCAAGCGAAATTTGGGAAGATAAAGTTATAAAGCTACGCAAATGGAGTGCGCCGCAACATTTTACCAGAGAAGAAATACAGAACGGCGAACCCGGCACCTATTATCACGGCTACGATTTGTTGCGTTATGATGTTCGCGGATTTGAAAGTGTCGACGAATTCAAAAATTATCTGATAGGCAATGCAAGCGCGGGATTTTCGGGCGCGCACCCCGAAGCCGGTGAGGTTTCCGCGGACGGTAAAACTTTGACCATTAAAGAAAGTGCGGTATTCGGCGGCGAAGCTGATTTCAGCAGTTACGAAACCGTGGTTTTCGACACATCGGAAGGCAATATTCATATCAGATTCCAGGACGGTGCGATATTCGGAAGCAAAACGGTCGGCTCAGGCGAAAGCGTTACGCCGAGCAAAGTCGTGTTGAAGGGCGGGAACATGGTTTTCATGTACTTCGAGCAGGAAGACAACTACACCATGAACGACCCTGCGCTCATAATCAACGACGGTTGCAGTTTCGGTATTGTCGAGGCGTCGCAAGGTACAAACTACGGCAACGACGGTCTGTATGTTATCTCCAACGACGATATTCTTATCAGACTTGCAGGAACAACGGAGTTCAACGGATTTGTTTATGCGCCGTGGGGGCACCTCTTCATAATGCCAGGTAACGACGGTACCAAAAATACTTTCAACGGTTGTATGGCGATTGAAAGCCTGATTATTCTTACCGATGCGGAAGAAGCGGGCAGCGACATTATTTCCATAATCAAAAAGTGGTGGCAGGAAATAACCTGGGGTGGTGACGAAACGTTTGACCCCGTGGTTGCGCAGTACGCAAACTGCGTATACAACTATGTCATGCCGCCGCTCATAGTAGATGCGGGAATGTCTTTCGGCGGTAACGGCGACGAGGTAGAAGACTTCGGACAGGTCGTCTGGGAGTTCATGGGATTCTATTAAAAACAAGTGCTTAGAGGCTTAATGTCGACCCGCAAAACGCGGAGTCGGCTCAAATGAGATATAACGCAAGTGCGGAGACAGAATGAAAGCGAAGTTGAAAAAAGGCAAAAAGGGATTTACTTTGATTGAAGCCGTGGTAAGCGTGGCGGTGTTCGCCATCGCTGCGGTTCTTTTTGCCATGATACTTTTCAACGCAACGCATATGGTCAACTTGTCGCTTGTGTACGACCGTGACAGAATCGCACTAACGCAGGCAATCGAAACGGGCAGCGGCGGAAGTATCACCGTCGTGACCGTCAACAACGAGAGCAGAGAGTACGAACAATTGACAATCAATTTGTCGAAAATCGAAAAGAAATATTCCGACCAGAACGGAGTTTACTACATATACAAGGCGCCGTCGGGCAGAAAATATTGCATTTTCATGGGTTCGACGGACGGACCGCAAGAAGTGTAGCCAAGCGAATATCTGCGTGGGAAGTGATTGTTGCAGACCAAGGAAGAGGGAACCGTGCTTATAAGGAAACTGAAAAACGCCCAAAAGGGGTGCAACTCCAAAAAAGGATTTACGCTTGCAGAACTGCTTGTCGCGATTGTCGTGATGAGCATTTTGAGCATATGCGTATATCTCATCACCTCTTCGGCGTCGCAGACGTTTCAGCACGGACAGACCACGATAGCCGCGGACGACGTCAAGGATTTGATGATTGAGTACGTCCGTCAGATAGTGAAAGACAAAGAAAAAATCCGACTTGTCGACGACATTTACCCCCTGACGGCGGACGGCAGGACGAAAGGCGAGAAGTACATAGCGGAAGGCAATTTGCTCTTTTCGTTCAACGGGATAATCTACATAATGGACAGCAACATCGACGGTGAATTTCCGCTGATAACGGACGGAGAAAACGCCGGTTTGCCACTCAACGCGCGGCCTTTGCTCGGCGTGACGGAAAGCGGCGCACCCAATCTTACGGTTTACGGAAACTATCGCATAAATCTCAGCTTCGAGCCGCTAATAAACGTTGAAGGCAAAGCCTTGTCCGTAAAAATAAGGCTGGTGGTGTGGGACAGCACCAAATTCAGCGACGGTTCGTACGAAGTTTCGGCGATAGGCGAAGAAGTCATCCATTTCTACAATATGGAAAACAAAAACGGCAAAGTGCAGACAGACGGCACGGGTACGGGATACAACTACTGTTTTTACGCTTAGAAGAAGATTATGAACGTGGCGCTTGATGTGACTTTGTACATTCTGAGTGCGCTTGCGGGGCTTGCCGTAGGCAGTTTTCTCAACGTATGCATTTACCGCCTGCCGCGCGGCAAATTCTTTTCCAAGTCGCGCTCCTATTGCCCGAAATGCGGCGCGCAGATTAAAGCGTACGACAATATTCCTCTTTTCAGTTACATAATTCTCCGCGGCAAATGCCGCAACTGCAAGGAACGCATTTCCCCGCGTTATCCTTTTGTCGAAGCCCTGACCTGCGCTTTGTGGGTGGGCAACTATGCGACATTCGGGCTTGACGGCATGACCATTGTATGGGACATTGCGGTCGCGGTGCTTATTGTTGCAGCTTTTGTCGACCTCGACACATTCGAAATCCCCGACAGCGGAATAATAACCTTGCTTGTGCTCGGACTAATCACGTTTGCGCCCTTCGGCGGAGTGAGCTGGCAGGACAAACTGATAGGTTGCGTTTGCGTTAGTGTCCCTATGCTCATAGTCTGTTTGTTCGGCGGAATGGGTTTCGGCGACGTAAAACTTTATTTTGTTCTGGGACTGTTGCTCGGCTGGAAAAAGATATTGATAGTATTTCTTTTGTCGGTGGTGCTCGGAGCCGTCGTATCGGTCAGTTATCTGATTGTATGCCGCAGACGTGAAAGCAGAGCGGAAGACAGTAAGGACGAAAACGAGGAAAATCCGACAACAGAAAATTCTGCAACCGAACATGCAACTTTGGAAAACGAAAATGCCGAAAACGCAATGGCGGACAAAGAAGTTTGCACTGCGGAAACGGCGGCAGAGGAGAGCGTAAGTGCCGATTTATCCGTTGTGGCGGAACAGACTTCCGAAGACTGCGGCGACACGTCTTCCGACTGCGGTGCGGAGAGCTCGGAAAAAGAGGAAGAAACCCGCGGACATATGATACCTTTCGGGCCGTTTATTGCTATTGCTACAGCTGTAACGATATATTGCGGCGACGCAATAATCGCGTTTTATTCCAACATTTTGGGCATATAAACATTGTTTTGTGTGATTTGATTTATTGATTGTCAACGGAAAACGTGTTTTAAGCAGGCATGCGGACGCGTGCACCAAAGGTTAATATTGACAACTAAATCAAGTTAATATATGATTGATGTAAAGGGGAGGGCAAACCTTTTTTGGACAATCATATGATATGGGAAATACTGCTCGCAAACGAGGTAATAACCCACGAGCAGTTAAGCGATGCGCTAAGGTGGCAACGCAGTCACCCCGACGAAGACGTCGGCAACATTCTTTTGTCACGCGGCATCGTCAACGAGTCACAGTTGCTGGCGGCTTATGCACAGCGTCTGGACGTTCCCCTTGTTGAAAAGGACCTTGTCGTCAAGCGTCCCGAAGTTTTGAAACTCGTCCCCGAAAGTTTGGCACGTCGTTACGGCATTATGCCTCTCGACATCAACAACAACAAAATCCTCATCGCGGTCTCCAACCCCGAAGACATGAGCGTCATCGAAGACGTCAAGATGAGCTCGCGAATGGACGTATCTTTCCTGCTGTCGCCCCGTGAAAACGTCAATGGCGCAATCGAAAGATACTACAAAAACGTCGAACTTTTCTATCGCGAAGAACAGGCGGAAGTGCAGACAATCAACATCGTTTCCACCGACACCGCGAAGAAAATGGACGAAATCGAGTCCAACGTCAACAATACGCCCGTTGTCAAACTCGTCAACAACCTCGTTCAGCAGGCGTACGTAAGGCAGGTGTCCGACATTCACATCGAGCCTTTCGAAAACGACGTTCTCGTGCGTATGCGTATAGACGGCGACCTTGTCGAAGTCATGCGACTTGCGCCCAGCGCGCTGAACAGCGTCATATCCCGTATCAAAATTCTGTCGGGAATGAACATTGCGGAAAAACGCGTGCCGCAGGACGGCAGATTCGCGTTCAGCAACGACGAATTCAAAGTCGACCTTCGTGTGTCGACGATTCCCACCATATACGGTGAGAAATGCGTTATGCGTCTTCTGAACACGGGCGGAGAGAACCTGCTTTCTTTCGAACAGCTCGGCATGACCAAAGAAAACATAGCGCGTTTCGAACACATGCTGAGCGCACCCAACGGCATAATCCTCGTCACGGGACCTACGGGTTCGGGTAAATCGACGACGTTGTACGCCGTGCTCAACAGACTGCGCAAGCCTACAATCAACATAACCACGATTGAAGACCCTGTCGAAAAACAGATGTTCGGCGTCAATCAGGTGCAGGTGAACACCAAAGCGGGCATGACGTTTGCAAACGGTCTGCGCGCACTTCTCCGTCAGGACCCCGACGTCATAATGATAGGTGAAATCCGTGACTACGAAACGGCGGAAATCGCCGTCCGCGCGTCGATTACGGGTCACCTCGTGCTTTCGACTCTGCACACCAACGACTCGGTTGCGACCATCGTCCGACTCATCGATATGGGCGTTCCGCCTTATCTCGTGTCGGCATCGGTCAACGCAATCATCGCCCAGCGACTGGTCAAGAGACTGTGCCCGTACTGCAAACAGAAACGAGCGCTCACCGACGCCGAGAAAGTTATGCTCGAAGACGACAGCATCAACGACGTTTACGAGCCCGTCGGTTGCCCCGAATGCAACCATATGGGTTACAGCGGACGTATCGCAATCTACGAGATAGTGGAACTCGACCATACAATCCGCAAGATGATTTCTTCGGGCGCACCCGTCGACGAAATCCGCAAAGTCGCGGCGGCAAACGGCGCGGAATTTCTCGCAGACAACCTGCGGCAACTGGTCGCAAAAGGCGTCACGAGTATGGACGAATACAACCGTATCATCTACACGGTAAGCTAATCAGGTTATAACGGCGCAAGCTTTTATAATAAAAAAACACCTATGTGGAGGGACATTATGAACATCACAGCAAGAAAACACAAGAAAGGTTTCACACTGGTGGAACTCATCGTCGTTATCGCAATCATCGGCGTCCTCGCAGCAATCATCGTTCCTACGACCTTGCACTTCGTCGAACAAGGCAGAGTTGAAGCTGCGAATGAAGAACTCAATAGAATTGCCAATTCACTTAATGATGGATTGACCGCAGCAATTGCGACAGGCAAGATAGGCGACACAGCAATTACCGACGGCTCTATTGGTCAAGCGCAACTTAAAACAATACTTGCACAGTCGAACATTACTGGTGCAAGCGATGGAAGAACAGTAACCGTCAAAATAACAATTACCGGCGACGATGCGACTGTAACATTGGATATCGGCGTTGACGGTGTCGCCGCCAAAGATCTTAAATATACTGGACACGGTGATAAGTTCATTGCAATTGGCACCGCAGTCAACCTGTTTGGTACCGCGAGTGCCTAATAAAAGCGACGAACAATTAAGCGAAAGCAATTTTATTGTTTATTTCCAAACACAACCCGCGTGTGCGGGTTGTGTTTGGGCATAAAATGCGCAGGGTGGAAAATATGAAGGTAAGCGGACACAAAAAAGGCTTTACCCTTGTCGAACTTATAGTCGTTGTTGCGATTATCGGGGTGCTTGCCGCGATTATCGTTCCTACTGCCGTGCATTTTGTGGGTGAAGCCAAAGCGGAAAAGGCGGTCACGGAAGTCCACACCATTGTTGACAATATCTTTGTCAACATTCCCAACATCGAATCGGGGAGCGTTCCCGGTCAGGTTGGCGACGGGGTCAACGGCAGCACCGTAAAACTCGTGCTTCAAAAGTATATCGGCAAAGCCGAAGCGGGCACACTGGTCAAAGGCGAGATTGTCGATGCCGTTGTGGGCGAATACACTCAAAGAGTGTTGCGAATCACGGCAATATCTTCCATAACAGATCAAAACGGCGAGATAAGCTATTCCCGCGATTATCCGCTCAATGCAGGAGTTGTTTATACTCCTTTTACGGTGCGGGCTACGGATTCGGGTTGGATTTGATAGTCGTTTCTTTCCGTCATTATGAAAACATATGAAAGTATGCAATCCGCATAATGTTGTATAGGCGTTACGTTTCCGTCGGACAATATCAGATGAAACAAACAAAGTCAAAGCGCACGTCGAAAAAAGGGTTTACCCTTGTCGAACTCATAGTCGTCATTGCCATTATGGGTATACTGGCGTCTATTGTCGTGCCCGTGACTCTTCATTATATCGACGACGCGCAGAAGTCCGTCGACACCGTTTACACGCAAGACGTGGCAAAGTGGGCTGTCGACTGCGTAAACGACCTTATGCAAAGACAGGACCCCACGCGTCCCGTAACTTCTCAGAACATAGCGGAAGAAGTCAAAGCGCGTTACGGCAACGAGTTCCCTTATCCGATAGGGCATGTCAGCAAGGAGCAGATTCTTTCTCCCGAGTCTCCTGACTTTAGCGATTTTACTATTGATGGATCAAAAGATTACATTGCAATTTATATAGAAAGCAGTTTGCTTTGCGTTTATATGGTAAAAGGCGGGGAAGAAGTCTCAACACAAAGGGTTGTGCGCACAATAGCCGCATAACGCCGAGTTTAACGCAGATTCAATCCTACGGTGAAAACGCCGTTTGTGCTACCGCAGCAATGCGGTTTTTTTGTTGCCTTCAAAGCGACGTTTCGTTCAACCGATATTCGACGGTTGCGCTTTGACGTTCGCGAAAAAACAATCCCGATTATTGTAGGGCATACGGGGATTGTATCGACATCCGAACGTCGGCGTCGTTTTTACTGTTGTTGCGGCTGTTGTGAGAGTTCGTCCTGTTGCGGCAACATCTGTGCACGTTTTTTGAGCAGCCGCGGAAATACCGCGAGAAATACGCAGGTGCTGAGCACAGCCGACGCAACGTCGGCAATCGGTTCGGCATAAAATGCTGTTTGAACTCCGAAGAATATAGGCAAAAGTATGGTTGCGCCCAACATGAACACCAGTTTGCGCGTCATGGAAAGCGTGATTGCGAATTGAGGTTGTTCGAGTGCCGTAAGCCCGTCTACGAATGCGTACTGCAAAGAGAGCGGGATTATGCCTATCATATAAATTCTGATACCCCACAATGCCTTTTCTATTGTTTCGGGGTCGCTTGTGAACATCTTGACGAAGGGCTCGGCAATTCCCCACGACAAGGCAAACATCAGGGTAGTATAGGCAAGGCACAGTGAAACGATGATTTTCTCGGCTTTGCGTATGAGCGTGATGTTTCTTGCTCCGTAGTTGAAACTGAGTACGGGTTGGGTGCCCGTGCTTATTCCGAGCATAGGCATTGTTATCAAGGAAAGGAAAGCCTGCACAACCGTTGCCACTGTTATCCAGAAGTCGCCCGCGGCTCTGCCCGTTTTTTGCAGGACTGCGTTCAGGACTATGATTATCACGCTGTCCGTTGCCATGATGAGGAAAGGGGATACGCCGAGCAACAGAGTTTTCAGCATGATTTTCGCTTTGTATCCGCCGAGAGAAAGCCGAACTTTTGTGCGCTTGGAGAGCAGGACGCAGAGCACGAATATCATTGACATCGCCTGCGAAAGTATGGTTGCGAGCGCCGCGCCTTTTATGCCCATTCCGCAGGTGAATATGAATATCGGGTCGAGAATTACGTTTGCGACAGCACCGATTGAGGTCGTCAGCATTCCTAGCCCCGAATAGCCTTGCGCGATTACGAACTGGTTGAGCCCCAGCGATACTATCGAGAACACCGCGCCGCACGCGTACACGAACATATATTCCCGTGCAAACGGGTAAGTGGCTTCGCTTGCGCCGAAGGTCATGAGGAGCGGTTTGAGAGAGGCGAGAATAACGCCCGTGATTATGACGGAAAGTATCGCAAGCATCAAAAACGCGTTGGCGAGGATTTTTTTTGCGTTGTCGGGTCTGCCTTCGCCCAGACTGATTGCGAAAATGGGACCTCCTCCGAGGCCTACGAGAAAGGCAAAAGAGGAAATAAGCGTGGTGACGGGTGCGCAAACTCCGACGCCTGCAAGAGCAAGGTCACCGACGCCTTCTATGTTGCCTACGAAAATTCGGTCAACGATAGAATAAAGCACGTTGATGAACTGTGCTATCATGGCGGGTACGGCAAGTCTGATTACCGTTCCGAATACTTTCTCTTTGCCGAGGTCGAGGGCTTTCATGGTCTTTTTTTTTGCCTTTTCTTTTTATTTTCCGTTGAATTCGCGATACATCATAGCAACGGGCAATATATAAGTCAACAAAACGCGATATGTTCTTTTATTTATTGTAAATTACTTGAATATTCAAATCATTACAGTCGCTTTACAATGTGCCCGCGTCGCGGTAGAATAATATCATAAAAATATAAGCGGGCGGATTATGGAACTTTTCGAAATAGCCGGTAAATTTGCTTTTGAAGGCGAGTGCAAAGACGTTTCGCCGTACGGAAACGGACATATCAACGATACCTATGCCGTAACGTGCGACGTTGCGGGCGAAAACAGACGGTATATTCTCCAAAGGCTCAATCCGTACGTGTTTCCCGACCGCGAAGGGCTTATGCGCAATATGATTGCGGTCACCGACTTTTTGAGAGAAAAAGTCGTCGAAGACGGCGGTGACCCCGACCGCGAATGTTTGTATCTCATTCCCACAATCGACGGCAAAAGATATTTCACGTCCGAGGACGGCGACGTGTGGCGCGCCACGCAGTTTATTGAGCATACCGACGCATATCTGGTTGCGGACGACGAGGAGATGTACGCCGACGCGGGACGTGCTTTCGGACAGTTCGTCGCAAGGCTCGGAGATTTCGACGCGTCGTCGCTTTTCGAAGTCATACCGAATTTTCACAACACGGAAAAAAGACTGGAAAATTTCAGACTGGCGGTCAAAGAGGACAAATGCGGCAGACTGTCGTCCGTGCGCGACGAAGTTGAGTTCGTCGAACGCAGATGCGGTATTTGCGGAACGGTTGTCGGAGCACTCCGCGACGGTTCTTTGCCCGTTCGAGTCACGCACAACGACACCAAACTCAACAACGTTCTGATTGACGTCGACACCAAAAAATCCGTGTGCGTAATAGACCTGGACACCGTTATGGCGGGAAGTATGCTTTACGACTTCGGCGACGGTGTGCGCGTGGGTTGTTCGACTGCCGCCGAAGACGAAAAAGACCTCGGCAAAGTGCACTTTGATATAAATATGTACAGGGCGTTCGAACGCGGTTTTCTGAAAGGTATGGGAAATACCGTTACGCCGAAGGAGAAATCGCTTATGTCCGCTGCGGCGCGTCTTATGACGTTCGAATGCGGTATGCGTTTTCTCACCGATTATCTTTCGGGCGACGTCTATTTCAAAACAAAATACGCGGAGCACAACCTCGTGCGTGCGAGAACGCAGTTTAAGTTGGTAGAGGAAATGGAAAAGGCGTTTCCCGAGCTTGAAAAATCCGATTATTGTTTCCGCAACGCGTAAAAGGAGAATATATGAGCATTCTGGTTACAGGCGGAGCAGGTTACATAGGTTCGCATACCGTAATCGACCTTGTCGAAAACGGATACGACCCCGTAATCGCAGACAATCTTTGCAACAGCAAATTCGAAGCGGTGAAACGCGTTCGCGAACTCTGCGGAAAAGACGTGCCGTTTTATGAATACGACCTTTGCGACATAGACAAGGTGCGCGACGTTTTCGCCAGGGAAAAAATCGACGCCGTCATACACTTTGCGGGATTGAAAGCGGTAGGCGAATCCTGTTCGAAACCTCTCGAATATTTCAGAAACAACATCACGAATACTCTCAACATTTTGCAGGTTATGAGAGAATTCGGTGTGAAGAACTTTGTGTTTTCTTCTTCGGCTACCGTTTACGGACAGCCGAAAACCGTTCCGATAAAAGAGGATTTCCCTCTTTCCGTAACCAATCCCTATGGCAGAACAAAACTTATGATAGAGGACATACTCCGCGACGTTTACGCCGCCGACAAGAGTATGAACATCGCATTGCTTCGCTATTTCAACCCGATAGGCGCGCACAAGAGCGGCAGAATAGGCGAGGACCCGAACGGTATTCCCAACAATCTCATGCCTTACGTCACGCAGGTTGCGATAGGAAAATTGCCGAAACTTTACGTATTCGGCAACGATTATCCCACCTGTGACGGCACGGGTGTCAGAGATTATATCCACGTCTGCGACCTTGCTCATGCGCATTCGCTTGCGGTCAGAAAGCTGGAAACGGCTCCCGGACTCGTGACCTACAATCTCGGTACGGGAACAGGGTACAGCGTACTTCAGATAGTTCACGCGTTCGAAGCGGCGAGCGGAAGAAAAGTGCCTTACGAAATCACCGCACGCAGAAGCGGCGACATTGCGGAGTGTTTCGCGGACGCGTCGCTTGCAAAAGCCGAAATGGGGTTCGAGTGCAAATACGGACTCAAAGAAATGTGCGAGGACAGCTGGCGCTGGCAGATGAACAATCCCGACGGGTACGGAGAGTAATCTCCCGCCCTCGGGGCGCTATCGTCCTTTGAAATTATTTTGTGGGCAAGCCTAGTTGTGCGGCAAGCCTTTCCATCGCTTCGCAGTTTATTTCGCGCAGCGTTTCGAGATAGTTTTCGGCAGACGGGCGATTCGGCATGTGCAGCCAGTGTATCATTGACGATATTGTGCCCGCCACGTGATATTCGATTGAAAGTTCGGTTTTGAAATCAATCTCTTTGCCTTGTTTTTTAACCGCTTCGAAAAACGGCTTTTTCAATTTTTCGCGCGCCGCAAACATGAACGAGATGTCGCCTTTGCCGCTGAACAGAACGGAAAGGTATTCTGCGTTTTCTTCGAACACGGCGGCAAGTTCGTCAACGGACATAATATCAAGCGCAGGCGTTCCGAACTGCAGCTTTTCCATGAGCGAATTTTCCAGTTGTTGGAGCACGTCGTACACGTCGCAGAAGTACTCGTAAAAGGTGCTTCTGTTGTATCCGGCAAGCTGCGTTATTTCCCGTACGGTGATTTTGTCTATGCTTTTTTCACGGTAAAGTTTCCAGAAAGCATCTGTCAGAATTTGTTTTGTATTTGCTGCGACAGAGGGTTTTGCAGGCATATTTTACTCCGTAAATCCGACAAATCGCGAAAAATTGTCGGCGTTAATTGTGTTGACTTTGCGATTTTTTAGTGGATAAAATAGTCACACCGATAATAATCATACAACAGGTTGTCGGATTGTGCAAGTCGGTCGGTTCCGACCGCGGCACGCCGACGTAGATTTCGGAGCATATATTATGAAAGTAGCAAAGACTTTGATTAAAAGCCTCAGGGAATTCAAAAAAGAATCCATACTTTCCCCCGTGCTCGTATCCTTGGAGGTCACGCTCGAATGCCTGATACCTCTTTATATGGTTACGATGCTCGAAAATATCCAGAAAGACAACTCCCTCGAGAATATCCTTATGTACGGAGGCATTCTTCTTGTCATGGCGGCGTTTTCTCTGGTTTTCGGCATGCTCGCGGGCAAGTACGCCGCAACCGCGTCTGCGGGTTTTGCGCGCAATCTCCGTACGGATATTTATTCCAGAATTCAGGGCTTTTCGTTTGCCAACATCGACAAATTTTCCACGTCCAGCCTTGTGACGCGTATGACCACAGACGTGACCAACATTCAGAACGCGTACATGATGATTGTCCGCGTTGCGGTGCGTTGCCCCGTCATGCTCGTGATCTCGCTCATCATGGCGTTTACCATCAACGTCAAAATCTCCGCGATTTTCATGGCGCTTATTCCCGTGCTCGGCGTCGGACTGTTCATCATCTTCAAGAAGGTTGAACCTATATTCAACCGCGTTTTCAACAAGTACGACGCAATGAACAACTCTATTCAGGAAAACGTCAAGGGTATGCGCGTCGTTAAGTCCTACGTCAGAGAGGACTACGAAATCGAAAAGTTCGACAAAACGGCGCAGGACGTCCGCGCGGACTTCACGCTCGGCGAAAAAATCATCGCCCTCAACACCCCGCTCATGCAGTTCAGCATCTGGACGGCAATCACGCTCATCTGCATTTTCGGGTCTTCCATTATCGTGCGTTCGGGCGAAACGGAACTGAGTTCGGCGGCACTTTCCAGCCTTATAGCGTTTGCGGCGCAGATACTTTCTTCGCTCATGATGCTGTCCATGGTCATGGTTATGATTTCCATTGCGACCAGTTCTGCGGAAAGAGTCGCGGAAGTTCTCGAAGAAGAAAGCACGCTCAAAAACCCCGAAAATCCCGAATACGACGTCGCAGACGGAACTGTCGAGTTCAGAAACGTCAGCTTCAAATATTCCGAAAAGGCCGAAAGAGACGCGCTCCACAACGTCAATCTCAAAATAAAATCGGGACAGACGGTCGGTATTCTCGGCGGAACGGGCAGTTCCAAGACTTCGCTTGTCAACCTCATTCCTCGTCTTTACGACGCAACGAAAGGGCAGTTGCTGGTCGGCGGCAAAGACGTCAGGGACTACGACATAGAAAGCCTGCGAAATCAGGTTTCCGTGGTGTTGCAGAAGAACGTTCTTTTC
>ENA-OYZA01000495-OYZA01000495.1-human-gut-metagenome-genome-assembly--contig:-NODE-495-length-13908-cov-4.755143_pt1 | contig 13908 bp, 8 predicted proteins | sample MGYA00243257_ERZ653465 | MGnify/ENA primary metagenome ERZ653465 (study PRJEB26926, sample SAMN06164939) | human gut metagenome | biome: ENVO:00009003; feature: ENVO:2100002; material: ENVO:00002003...
CGTGGGCTCGGAGATGTGTATAAGAGACAGGTAGTTCTACTACTCCCTACCATCGTTTTTGCCGGAGACAACAAAATCAACATAACTTCAATCAATTAAACCGTTTCTGCAACTCGTCATACGAAACGATGATAAAAACCGATTTGCCATCGGGCGTATAAGCCGGTGTTTTCAAAGATAACAAATCATCGACCATAGACGACATTTCTTCCTGAGAAAGAGACTGTCCTACCGGTACAGCAGCAGTCTCGGCCAAAGTCCAAGCCATACGCTTTTGCAACGAAGCCTTTGCATCATGTTCTTTCTCCGAAGCAGTTACAAGCATTTGCCCAATAAGGTCTCGTACATCTATCCCTTCTATACCGGCCGGTATCGCATTGATAGAATAGCTATTCTGCCCCATATCGGCTAAATCGAATCCAAGTGCTATCAATTCTTCCCAGATTCCATGTAAAGTCTCTGATTGAGAAACTGTCAATTGCATGATTTCGGGGAACAAAACACGTTGCGAAGCCATTTCGCGAGAGGATATTCCCGCCATAAAACGCTCAAACAAAATTATGCCATGAGCCCGATGTTGATCTATCACCATTAACCCCTCAGTCGAAGAAGTCATAATGTATTTCCCTTTCAACTGCAACACAGTCCTACCGCTTTGATTCAGTTTCGACTCGAACTCAGGAAAAACCGATTGTTCCCCTTCACTAGAAAAATTAGAAACACATCCATCAGAGAAATCCAATTTAGACGGAAAATCGTTGTCTGAATCGGGCTGAACGGTCGAACAACCTTCTTTTGTATTGTTAAAGCTGCTATAAAGCTGCTGCCAATCATAGTTCGGTCTCTTCACAGAAGAACCGCCACCTCCTGCTCGAAAAGGGTTATACGTCGTATCCACATGAACCGTAGGGGGAAGAACATGTGTACCCGGCTTCGATGTTGGAATTTCCGGTGCATCTTCCATATCGAAATCGATAGAGGGAGCCGTACTGAATTTTCCCAATGCTTCCTTTACAGAGGCAGAAAGAATTTGCCAGATGGGCTGCTCGTTCTCAAATTTTATTTCGGTCTTAGTCGGGTGGATATTCACATCAATCGTCTCGGGATCGACCGTAAGATTGATAAAGTAATTGGGCATTTCACCGACCGGTATCAAATGTTCGTAACAAATCGTCACCGCTTTATGAAAATATGGGTGGCGCATATACCGGCCATTTACAAAAAAATATTGTAATGCTCCTCTTTTGCGAGCAGCTTCGGGACGCCCCACATAACCCGAAATCTTCACCAAAGATGTTTCTGTTCCCAAAGAAAGTAACTGTTGATTAAGACTCTTACCAAAAAGTGCAACAATACGCTGCCTCAAATTGGTCGCCGGCAAATTATACAATTCCGAATCATTATGGACGAGAATAAAACTAATCTGAGTATTAATCAATGCCATACGCTCAAACTCATTGAGTATATTGCTCAACTCCACCTGATTGGATTTAAGAAATTTACGTCGTGCTGGCACATTAAAAAAGATATTTTTTACCGCAAAATTACTCCCCACAGGAGTAGAAATCGCCTCCTGCCCTTCACATTGGGAAGCCGACATACGTATACAAGTGCCTACCTCATCGTCGACTCTGCGCGTACGAAGCTCTACCTGCGAAATAGCGGCGATAGAAGCCAACGCTTCTCCTCGAAACCCCATCGTACGTAGCGAGAATAAATCGTCGGCCGAACGAATTTTAGAAGTCGAATGACGTTCGAAGGCTAACCGGGCATCGGTCGGAGACATTCCTTTGCCATCGTCTATCACCTGAATAAGAGTACGTCCTGCATCTTTCAAAATAATCTGAATAGACGTAGCTCCCGCATCGACAGCATTCTCCACCAGTTCTTTAATTACCGAGGCCGGACGTTGTATCACTTCTCCAGCTGCAATTTGATTAGCCACGGAATCGGGCAATAAATGTATGATATCACTCATAATTCGACCAAATCTTAATGATTGAAGCGATGTTTTTTCTCTTCAACAACTTCTATTTTCACTTCTGGTTTTCGAAATATGTCTTCGGGACTTACCGGCCTCAAATCACTATACCATTTATAGGCCGGTAAATATAGCTGCTCGGGCTTTATCAAGTCCAACGGAGTCATGCTTCCCTGCGGTTGAGGCCAAATAATTATCTTCTCCATCTGCTGATTTTTCAAGTACATTCTCAAAAATCCGCTCTCGGCTTTATTCAGCCCTGTCAATGTCGAATCCCGTTCCTGAGGATAGAAAATCGTTTGAGCATTGCCGTTTACATCTATCTGACGCAACTGACCTTGCTCAAACCATGCTTTCAACTCCTTACCGGAAACTTGATCATAAAAAACAGAATCTTTATGCTGTGCAGCAAAAGCAGACCCGGGAATCAAGGCCCAATCGACCGTACTGTCATTCATGTGTATACGAATCGTATCTCCGGTTATCTGATAATTTTCATTCCAAATGATAGGGAGTTTATACATGTGAAGGAGCGAATCTACCGACGTAAACTCCATAGAATCACAAACACCCTGCGCATCTATCCTAAAAAATCTCACACCATGATAGGCCTGCAAAAGACGGGTGGAATCGGGCAATACCAAGTGAGATTTAAGAGTATCGGCATGCAAATACAGCGTATCGCCTCGCGAAAACTCCAACAAGCGCGCCGAATCTGTCGCAAACGAATACTCGGTTCTTTCATTGTAGAAACCATATTGTCCCTCCATAATCACCGAACGAATGGAGTCGTTGAGCACCATATTACCGAACACTTCGCCGAATCCCGATCTCCTATCGTAAAAAATCGTATCCCCCGTAAGGCTCTGTCCTTTCGACGTAACCAAAGAACGATCCAAAAGCATCGATTTATCAGTTTCGGTATTATACCAACCCGCCGACGAATAAATGATATTACTATCCGACACAATAGTCGAAGGACCCACAATATCGGCAATCTTAGTCTGCGTATTATATTCGAGCGTATCGGAATATAATGTATATTTTTCATTCACCAACTGCACATCGAAATTGAAGACCGACTGTTTGGTATCGGGGGAATATTGACCGTATACAGAAGTCAATTCATTCTGAGAATCAACCAATTTTCCCCCATCGAAATAATAGCCGATATTCGGAATCATCTCATAATTCAAACTATCGGTAAACAAAGTTACATCTCTGTTTTCCATGCGCACATTATTCCGCAGTCGAGCTATCTGCTCATCTCCACGATAATATAGCACATCTCCATAAATAAACAGAGTATCGCCCTGCTCCATGCGAACATTACTAAATGCATCGAGTGAGTTGTCTTTTTCATAAAAATATGCACTGTCGCAGTACATATACATACTATCTTTCCGAAAGACAACATTTCCCCTCAATACTCGATAATCGGCGCTCTGCTCCTTATCGAAAGTAAGCTCGTCACTATTCACCAAGTACACTTTATCGGGATCGTCCTGTTTAGGAAGTTTTTTTTCGGGAGTGCCCGATGCCGCCCACATACCAAGAGTAAGCAGGCATAAAATACCAACCAGTATTTTATGCCTTCTCTTTTCATCTCTTATTCTTTTCTGATGCCCCATTGGCGTCGATCTTATTTCTTTATCCAACCGTCATACTTAAATTCGCAGTTTCGCCACCCTTCTTTTATGCGGATATATGTCTCGCTTTGCTTCTTAGCCAACCACTCATTCAATATATCGGTCTTCTTCTTTTCCTCTACAATAGCTTTTAAGGTTTGATAATCATCAGACATATTGGCTTTATGTCCATCTATTCTATTTTTCAGCTTTACGATTGCAACCACCTCTTTATTTTTACGTTCGTCGGTCATGACAAACGGTTTCGAAATTTCGCCCACCTTCAAATCGGCAACCACCTTAGCCACATCTTGGGGCAATTGTCCCATCTCGAACTTAGAATTTCCGGTTTGAGGGTTTACCATAAGTCCCTTGTTATTGCGAGTATCCTTGTCTTGCGAAACATATTGGGTTATTTCATCGAACGATATTTTCTTATCTATCAAATCTACCCTCAACGAATCGAGACGAACCAAAGCATCGGATATATCTTTCTCGGAAACGTGCGGACGAAGTAGTATATGCCGAACATTTATACGGTCGCCTCTCTTCTCTATCAACTGTATAATATGGTAACCATACTCGGTCTCCACAATTTTAGAAACCTTCTTCGGGTCATTCAAGTTAAACGCGACATTGGCAAACTCCGGCACCAAATTGCTTTTGCTCACGAAGCCCATTTCTCCCCCCATCATGGCAGATCCCCGATCTTCGGAATAAAGAACCGCAAGAGTAGAGAAATCTCGCTCGCCTTTATTTACTTGTTCGCTGAAATCACGCAATCGAGCTTTCACATTATCTATTTCCTGCTGCGGAACCTTAGGATTCAAAGTAATAATTTGGACTTCTACCTGCATGGGAATATAAGGAATACTGTCGACCGGCAATTGATTATAAAACTTACGCACCTCGGCCGGTGTGGTTTTTACATCTTTTACCAAATTCCGTTGTACTTCCTGTACGGTTCCCTGATCACGAATTACATTCGCCAACTCTTCACGAATTTCGGTTACCGGCTTTTTAAAATATTCTTCCATTTTTTCCTTCGACCCGATATTAGCGATCAGATAATTGATACGAGCCTCTACTTGTTGAAAAACAGTAGCATCAGGAACTGTAATCGTATCCAATTTCGCCTGATGCAGAAAAAGTTTCTGCACGGCAAGCTGTTCGGGTATTACACAATAAGGATCGCCATCAATACGTTGTCCGTCGTATTGCATTTGTCGATATTGCTCTTCAACCTCAGACTTATAAATAGCTTCATCTCCTATTATCCATACAACCTCATCGATAACATTGTCATCGGCAAAAACCGGCAAAGACACCGCCATAAAGAAAAATAAAAGCCAATCAGTAATTTTACGCATAATTCAATTATTTTATACTCTCTTTTTCAATAGATTTCTCACCTTTATACAACCACTTTATATCACCCGACTTCTCGGCATCCCGATACAGATTTTCTTCCAGCTCCCGATCAAAGTTCAACCGATTGCTATTTGTCAAAATTTCCTGAATTTGAGCCCGAGCAAAATCATAAGGCATTTCTTCTCCCGGCAAACGATATTCTGTAATATTCAGTAAATACCAATATCCGTTTTTATTAAATTCCAACTTATGATGTGTCTTTAAAAAGGATTCAGCATCTCCAAACTCGTATGGAATATTATTGACGATTTCTTCAAACGGTATCCACTTGTCATAAAAGTAGTCATAGATCACCGCATTTTTCAAAGCATATTTCTCGATCTTTTCTACTCCATCGGGATTTGTAGAACAATACCATTTTTTCAACTGTCCAAGATTGGGCGTATTCTCCGGTACTTTAAGAAACAACCCTTTCAAGATGGCTTCATGCAAACGAAACATTTCTGAGTTTCGCTCATAATAATCCAACATTTCTTGTTCATCAAAAGACTTCGTCACCCGTTCATTAACCAATCTCTTACGATATTCGAATATGACTAAATCTCGTCGGTATTTCTCAACCAATGCATCAATACGTCCTATATCGGGAATATTCTTTTGTGCCATTCGATATAGTAATACATCACAAATCCATCGACGGATATACTTGTCGGCAAAATCGGTACTATCAGCGCGTGAAAGACCCTCCGGCATGGCATCGGCAAGCTCTTGACGCGATAGTATTTCATCGCCCACTTGTACCAATGAATTTTCATCGCTCTGTAACCCACTTCGGCATGCCGTAAAAAGGCATGCCGAAAATGCTGCGCATAATACTATTATCGAGACTTTATACATCTATATTACCTACATAAATATCCGCTAAATTACGACTAAATAATGGCAACTACGGCCTATTAACTGTTTTTAGGACATCTTCATAGATTTCTACCGGATATTTTTTATTGAGTTTCTTCACCCAAACTTTTTCAAGGTAAGTTTGGTAATCGGCCGTTACTTGTCCTCTCACATCGGTATACGCCTCCGGCATTTTCTTCAATAGTTTACCAGACACAAAAGCTATCGGCAACTTCTCATCGGCTTTCACCGGAGCTCCCTTAAATACCAATTCGTCAATTTTTTCATTATCTCCCTCAACAAACAAACCTCGTTCCACTTTTACTCTTGTTAATGAGTCGGTATTGAACTCTCGATTCAACACGACGATTACAGAATCGTCATCGAGTTCTTTAATACGGTTCCTTATGCCATCGGCGGTAGCCGCATCACAACATTGAATCAAAAATCCTTTATAATGAGGTTTATCCCATTTGTATTTTTTCCTATTTTTCTTGAAAAACTTCTGCAAGCCCTCGGTATCTTTCGATGCTTTTTCCCAAACTTCCCTATTGCTGATTTCAAACAGCAACATGCCGTCTCGATATTCATTCATCAAATTGCGAAAATCGGGATACTTATCTTCCAAATGAGCCTTCTCGAAATCTAATATTTCCATATCGGCCATATAACCAATCATAGTCGAAATATAATCGGGTGCATTGACCGTCACATCTCGGCCTTTGGACAAAAACGAGGCAAAATCGGCCACTGTATATGAATGGTTCTCAAACGAGAATAAAACACTTTGGTCATTATGAATAGCCGCTATATAAGAAGAATCGACTTTACCTAAATCGCCAGCCAATTTCATCAACTTCACCCGCTGCGATTCTTCCAAAGAAAAACCATAATCATTTTTCAATTTAGCCACCATCGCATTACGAGCCATACTACCTCGTTCGTCTCGTGCCATCATTCGCGTAATCTCCGAGCGCATTTGTTCAAACGGCTTAATATCCCGCCGGTCCATTAACTTAATGATATGCCAGCCATAGGGGGATAATACAGGCTCTGTAATATCACCTTTATTTTTAAGAGCAAATGCAGCATCCTCGAACTCTTTTACGAATTGTCCACTACTCACCCACGGTAATTCTCCACCTCGTACGGCAGAAGCCTTATCCTCCGACCGCTCCTTTGCCATCGTAGCAAAATCGGCTCCCGACTTCAATTCTTCATAAATGGCTCGTATCTCGGATTCTTTCTGCGCTTTTACTTCATCAGAAGCACCACGAGGCACTAATATCATGATATGGGAAAATAGAAACTCTCCCGGATTGGGACGACGACTATGTACTTTTATAATGTGATATCCGAACTGGGTTTCCACTATATCGGAAACTTCTCCCGCTTGTAATGCGAAAGCAGCCTTTTCAAAAGGATAAACCGTACGTCCGCCTCTAATAAATCCTAAATATCCCTTATTCTGCCTCGATCCGTCTTCACTGAATTTCTCTGCCAACATTCCAAAGTCTTCACCCGCCTTGATTTCAGCCAATACCGATTCGGCTTTTTTCTTTGCCTCGGCTCGTTCCTCCGGAGTCCGAGCATTCAATCCTATGAGAATATGGCTTACCTCCACATCTTCTTTCATTCGGTCATAAGCCTCATGTGCCAAACGGTCATCAACAGAAGCATCGATCAAATAGGGTTTAGCCAACTCTTCTCTATACCCCGCCAATTCATTTTTAAATGCCGAAGTCGTATCAATCCCCATAGCTTCGGCCTCGGCGACTTTCAACTTGTAGTTCTTAAATAGTGTAACGTATTCATCGAGAGATTTATGATCGATTTGTTGCTGGCTGTTCTTATTATAGATATACTCAAATTCCGATTTGTGAATATCTTTATTATTCACTCTCATAATAACAGGGTCGACATCGGTAGCCCACCCTCCAAACCAAGAATTTCCGGCAAGCAAAGCCGCTAAGAGCCATTTGTTTTTCATTGTGTTATGCACTACATTTTATTGAGACTTGATAGTCCCGAGTTATCAACAAAAATAATACACTATTTTAACGCTTCAAATATAAGAAAATTATATCGTAATCACTAAAATAGTGTATTCTTCCCAAAAATAAAAATCCACCTTCCTTATCGGAAAAGTTATCCTCTACTATAATTCGGAGCCTCGCTGGTTATCGACACATCATGAGGGTGACTTTCGGCTACACCAGCATTGGTAATACGAGTAAACTTAGCATCATGTAAAGCCTCTATATCCTTAGCTCCACAATATCCCATTCCGGCACGCAAACCGCCGACCATCTGATAAACTACTTCATATAAAGATCCTTTAAAGGGAACACGAGCCGCAATTCCCTCGGGAACCAATTTTTTAGTATCAGTCTCATTAGCTTGGAAATAACGGTCTTTCGAACCTTTTTCCATCGCTTCGAGAGATCCCATGCCCCGATATGACTTATACTTACGTCCATTGAATATGATCGTTTCTCCCGGCGATTCTTCAACACCAGCCAGCATACCGCCCAACATAACCGAGTAAGCCCCAGCAGCCAATGCTTTTACAATATCACCCGAATAACGAATTCCACCATCGGCAATCAATGGCACACCTGTTCCTTTCAATGCTTTCGCCACGTCATAAACGGCAGATAATTGAGGAACCCCGACACCGGCAATCACTCGGGTCGTACAAATGGAACCGGGGCCTATACCTACTTTCACTCCGTCGGCTCCGGCTTCCACCAAAAATTTAGCGGCTTCACCCGTCGCAATATTTCCCACAACGACATCGATATCGGGATATTTTGCTTTTATATCTTTCAATACACCGATTACGCCCTTAGAATGTCCATGCGCCGTATCTATAACGATAGCATCGACTCCGGCTTCTACCAATGCATCCACACGAGTCATCGAATCGGCTGTAACACCGACCCCCGCAGCCACACGCAGCCGACCTAATTTATCTTTACAAGCAAACGGTTTATCTTTGGCTTTCGTTATATCCTTATAAGTAACCAACCCTACCAAATGGCCGTCTTTATCGACAACCGGGAGCTTCTCTATCTTGTGCCTTTGAAGAATATCCGCAGCCTGTTGCAAATCGGTGGATTGTGAAGTCGTCACTAAATTGTCTTTGGTCATTACCTCGTCTACCAATCTTTCCAAATCGCGTTCAAAACGCAAGTCCCGATTCGTTACAATACCCACCAAAAGATTCTTATCGTCCACTACGGGAATCCCTCCTATATGGTATTCACTCATCATAGACAACGCTTCGCGCACCGTCGACCCGCACTTAATTGTCACAGGGTCATAAATCATTCCATTCTCAGCTCGTTTAACAGCATGAACTTGACGGGCCTGAGCCTCGATACTCATATTTTTATGAATGACTCCAATTCCTCCTTCACGAGCGATAGCAATAGCCAATTGCGCCTCGGTTACTGTATCCATGGCTGCCGAAACTAATGGAATATTTAATCGGATATTGCGTGAAAACTGCGTCGACAACTCGACATTACGAGGAAGGACTTCGGAGTAAGCGGGGATTAACAAAACATCGTCAAAAGTTAATCCGTCCATCACCACTTTTTCTGCAACAAATGACATAATGGGGTTCATTAGAATTTTATTGCATGCAAAGATAATTATTTTTCGGCAAGCTATTATCTATACATGAAGATTTTTAAATTATTTATCACCCCAAAAGCTAAAATAAAAAAGCGACAACCGATTATCGGAATGTCGCTTTTTTACTATTATTTCTCGGCTTTTAATTTCCCATCTCTGAAAGGAACTTGATACGTATCAAACGAATTTCTTCTTCGCTATACTCCATACCAAACTCTTCAATGGCATCTTCGAGACTATCGCTTTCACTCTCCTTGAAGTAGTCAAAAATATCGTCGATATGCTCGTCGTCCATAATCTCGTGCAGGAAATAGTCGATATTGATTTTCGTTCCCGAATAAACAATCGCCTCTATCTCGTCGAGCAACTCTCCAAATTCAAGGCCCTTCGACTCGGCCAATTCATCGAGTGCAATTTTCCTGTCGATGGCCTGAATAATGGATACTTTCAATTTCGACTTATTGGCAACCGTACGCACCCTTAAATCTTCGGGACGCTCAATTTCATTTTCTTCCACATGAGCTTTGATGACTTTAACGAACTCTTCTCCGTAACGTTTCGCTTTACCCGCCCCTACCCCCGGAATATTTTGTAACTCCTCAATTGTAATCGGATAGGTTGTCGCCATAGCTTCTAACGAAGGATCTTGAAAAATCACATACGGAGGAAGTTCCAATCGTTTAGCGATTTTCTTTCGCAAATCTTTCAAAATAGAATATAACTCGGGATCGACCGCACAAGAAGCTCCACCTTTCATGGGCACTTCTTCCTCCACCTCGTCAAAATCGACATCTTTGACAATCTTAAACGAAACCGGATTCTTCAAAAACGCATGCCCAGCCTTCGTTACCTTCAATAGTCCATAATTCTCAATATCTTTACCTATGTAGCCGGCTATCAATGCTTGTCGAATGACGGCGTTCCACGTGCGCTCATCTTCACCCTGTCCGCTTCCAAACACTTCTAAATCTTCATGTTGATACGAAAGTATTTGGCTCGTTTCTTTACCTAACAAGACATCTATCACATATTCGGCTTTAAATTTTTCTTTCAGTGCAATAATAGTTTCAAGAACCGCACAAAGTTGATCTTTTGCTTCCACTTGCTTTTTAGGATTTAGGCAATTATCACAATTTCCACAATTATCTTCCTCATACTCTTCTCCAAAATAATGCAGTAAAATCTTGCGACGACAAAGAGAAGATTCGGCATAAGCAGCAGTTTCTAACAAAAGCTGTTTACCAATCTCTTGCTCGGCAATGGGTTTTCCCTGCATGAACTTTTCGAGTTTCTGTAAATCTTTATTGATATAAAAAGTTATACACTGACCTTCTCCTCCATCTCGACCGGCTCGTCCCGTCTCTTGATAATAGCCTTCCAGACTTTTGGGTATATCGTAATGTATGACATACCTGACATCGGGCTTATCAATCCCCATACCAAAGGCTATCGTGGCAACGATAACATCTATTTTCTCCAACAAGAATGCATCTTGATTCTGAGTCCTAGTCGCAGAGTCCATTCCGGCATGATATGGCAACGCACGAATTCCGTTTACCTGCAACAATTCTGCCAGTTCTTCTACTTTCTTTCGACTCAAACAATAGATTATACCCGATTTACCCTCCTGAGATTTTATATATTTAATAATGTCTTTATCGATATTCGCTGTTTTCGGGCGAACCTCATAATAAAGATTAGGACGATTAAACGACGACTTAAATACAGTAGCTTCCAACATGCCCAGATTCTTCTGTATATCATGCTGGACTTTCGGAGTCGCAGTCGCGGTAAGAGCTATTACAGGACGTACGCCAATTTCATTAATAATAGGTCGGATACGTCGATATTCAGGACGGAAATCATGTCCCCATTCCGAAATACAATGGGCTTCATCTACCGCATAAAACGACACATTCACCTGTTTAAGAAAATCAATGTTTTCTTCCTTCGTCAAGGATTCAGGAGCAACATATAACAATTTGGTTTTCCCCGATAAAATATCGGTTTTCACTTGGTCTATCGCAGTTTTGTTCAAAGAGGAGTTTATGAAATGAGCGACACCATCTTCGGCACTGAAATTCCGCATAGCATCGACCTGATTCTTCATCAATGCAATCAAAGGCGAAATAACTATCGCAGTACCGTCAAGAATCAACGACGGCAATTGATAACAAAGCGACTTCCCTCCTCCGGTAGGCATCAATACAAATGTATCTTTCCCGGCAAGCAAATTTCTGATAATCGCTTCCTGATTTCCCTTAAATGTATCGAATCCGAAATTCCTTTTCAGTTCCTCAGTCAAATTTATTTCTTTTGCCATACGGTTACTCTCTTTCTCGTTATGTATATTCGCCGACCTTTATCGGTCAAACAAATTTATAAACAACTCCTCTTAATTACCAAATTTTTTCTTGCTGTTTTTTCTTATACTGCCAATAGTTTTGCTTTTTCTAACTTCTTTTCTGCATAGCTACGTGTTATATGCAATTTCTTTTTTGTCGAAGAAGGCGTTTCATACATAGCATCCATCATAATCGTTTCGACAATAGAGCGCAATCCTCGGGCTCCCAACTTGAACTCTACGGCCTTTTCGACAACATAATCAAGCATATCCTCATCAAACGAAAGTTTCACTCCGTCCATTTCGAAAAGTTTGATATATTGTTTGATAATCGAATTCTTAGGCTCTACCAGAATTCTCCGTAGCGCAGCCTTGTCCAAAGGTTGCAAATAGGTTAAAATGGGCAATCGTCCTATAATTTCAGGAATAAGGCCAAACGATTTCAAATCTTGGGGTGCAATATACTGTAACAGATTTTCCCGATCTATACGACCATTGCTACCACCTCCATTATAACCTACGACATGGGTGTTCAACCTCATGGCGATTTTGCGTTCTATCCCGTCGAAAGCCCCACCACAAATATACAAAATATTCTTTGTATTCACTGGTATCATTTTCTGCTCGGGGTGTTTACGCCCGCCTTGCGGCGGAACATTTACGATAGAACCCTCCAATAATTTCAACAAACCTTGCTGTACGCCCTCACCGCTGACATCACGAGTAATCGAAGGATTATCGCTTTTACGAGCAATCTTGTCGATCTCGTCGATAAACACAATACCTCGCTCAGCCGCCTCGACATCATAATCGGCAACTTGCAGCAAACGGGTCAAAATGCTTTCGATATCCTCGCCCACATAACCGGCCTCGGTCAAGACAGTAGCATCGACAATCGTAAACGGAACTTTCAATAAACGAGCAATCGTCTTCGCCAATAAGGTCTTTCCGGTTCCGGTAGGGCCAACCATAATAATATTCGATTTCTCAATCTCAACATCATCATTATCGGCTACCTGCAAAACACGTTTATAATGGTTATAGACCGAGACCGACAAATAACGTTTAGCATCGTCCTGCCCGATAACATACTGATCGAGAAATGTTTTTATCTCTTCCGGTTTAGGTAAATCCTCTCGGGATACGGTCCATTTGGAACTCGCTTTTTTCTTTTTATGCAAATATTCTTCGGAAAGGAGATAGGCTTGCTCGGCACACTCGTCGCAAATACAACCGTCACGCCCCGGCATTAACAATCTTACCTCATTTTCTCCTCTTCCGCAAAAACTACACTTTTCGCCCTTAGCCATTCCTAGAATATTATTTCATAGATTTTACCAATACGTCGTCAATCATACCGTACTCTTTGGCTTCAAGAGCAGTCATCCAATAATCGCGATCGGAATCTTTCTCCACACGCTCATACGAGTTTCCCGAATGATCGGCTATAATGGTATAGAGTTCTTTTTTAAGTTTCTGTATCTCCCTTGCCGTAATCTCTATATCGGAGGCTTGTCCTTGTGCTCCTCCCATCGGTTGATGTATCATAACCCGGGAATGTTTCAAAGCAAAACGTTTTCCCTTTGTCCCTGCAACCAACAATACAGCGCCCATCGAGGCGGCCATACCTGTACAGATCGTAGAAATATCACTGCTTATGAACTGCATGGTATCGTAGATACCCAACCCGGCATATACCGACCCTCCGGGAGTATTGAAATAAATAGATATATCTTTACCCGGGTCGGCAGAATCGAGATAAAGCAACTGTGCTTCTATAACATTCGATGTATAATCATCGATAGGAGTTCCCAAAAAGATTATACGGTCCATCATTAAACGCGAAAACACGTCCATCTGGGTTACATTCAGTTGGCGCTCCTCCATAATAGAAGGGGAAAGATAGCTACTGGTAAACTGCGCATATTGATCAAGGGCAAGTCCATTCATACCCAAATGTTTTACCGCATATTTTCTAAAATCATTAGTCATAATTATATCGTTTTTAGATTGTTTTTTAATCCTGTCTCTTATACACATCTGAC
>ENA-OYZA01000504-OYZA01000504.1-human-gut-metagenome-genome-assembly--contig:-NODE-504-length-13797-cov-8.093072_pt1 | contig 13797 bp, 15 predicted proteins | sample MGYA00243257_ERZ653465 | MGnify/ENA primary metagenome ERZ653465 (study PRJEB26926, sample SAMN06164939) | human gut metagenome | biome: ENVO:00009003; feature: ENVO:2100002; material: ENVO:00002003...
CACTTCTAGCTTCGTCGGCAGCGTCAGATGTGTATAAGAGACAGAATATACATAGCATTAAAGTATAGTGAGGAAAATTATGGATACAATACAGGCTTTGATCAAGCACTACATCGAATCAAACGGATATACGGTATATTCTATCTCTCAGCAAAGCGGCCTCAATCGTACAACACTTCAGAAAATCTTATCCGGGCAAAGAAAAATCACAAAAGAAATCTACGAAAAGCTTCTTCCGTTTTTCGCACTTTCGCCGATTGACAAGGAAGAATTAGAACAGGCTTTTTTGATCAATCAGATTGGACCCGAGCGTTTCCAGACACATATGGAAATCAAGCGTATTCTGGAAATGTCCACATCGACGCTCTACCAGACAGACGATTCCCCTTATGATTTGATTGTATCAAATGTCGATACCTGGTCGAACTGTATGTTGATTCAAGGCACCTATCAGATTGTAAACGCAATCTATTCTGTCGCCCTGAAAAATGTGACAACCGAAGATCATCCATTTATATATACATTTGCTGATATGAGTCACCCATACGCGTCTATCTTCTTCAAACCACTGTATCATCCAACCTTTCAGCCGTTGCATGTGAAGCACTTAATCGAATATCAGAAAACGCAGATGGACGGCGAAAACTATGATAATATACACAACATTCAGATTTTGAAGAATCTGCTGCCATCATTTGCCGCATTTCCTGGCACATTTGAAGTGCACTATTATTACTCTGCGCGAAATCGTTTTAAACAACAGGCAACCGCGTTCCCATATTATGTCATCACGAATACACACGTCATCCTGCTGTCCCCAACCTATGAGACAGCCTTGATATTGAGCGACAAAGCAATTCACGAGTATTATCTGCACAACTACGAGCAGCTTCTTGCCCGGTCAAATATCCTGACCTCTGGTGCGCAGACACCACTTGACCTGTTAAATGTATTAAATGGAGTAGATCCGGCATTAAACTATCCAATCTGCCTGAATATCCAGCCCACCATCGAGAAATATCTCACGCCGGAAATGATTGACAAATACATGTTGGAATCCCCTTACAAGGATGTCATCCGCGCCAAATTATTAGAACGGATCGGTCAGCTTACGAAGGAAAGCCATACGATTCTCTTCACGCTGGAAGGCTTAAAATTATTTACCGCGGAAGGAAAAAATGTGAATTTTCCGGATACGCTCGCTGCCCGCTTTGATATCGAAGACCGTATTTATATTCTCCGCAAATTTATAGAGGCAAACCAAAATGATACAGACTATCATTTTCTGCTATTAGATCCTTCCAAAATACATACGTCTCTGAATATTTCCATCGCGTTTACACCGCCATCCATGACGTTCCTGATGCTGGTACGAAACGATGGGAATTCCATGATTCTTCCACTGGAAGAGCACACACTTTGCAGCAGTATCATGGACTTCATCCAGACGCTGCCAGAATACGGATATGTGTGCAGCGTAGAACAGACGAACCGATTTCTTCAGGAAGAAATCGAGCAATTAAAAAAGCAGCTATAAGCGGCTGCAAGTCAGATATCAAAAAAGAGGGTAAGCTGCCCTCTTTTTTCATCTACCACAAATCTTCCCGATTTCGAATGGAATCTGCCTCCGTGATCTGCCGGATTACCTTACACGGATTTCCAACCGCCAGGGAATGTGGCGGAATATCCTTTGTCACCACACTGCCTGCACCGATCACACAGCCTTCGCCGATCGTCACACCACCGGTCACAACGACATTGCTTGCAAGCCAGCAGTTATCTCCGATCGTAATTGGCTTTGCGTACTCATCATCGTATGCCGTACCATCTGGCTTGAACTTGATGTTACGCTCCTGATAACGAAACGGATGCATCGGTGTCACCAGCGATACATTCGGTCCGATGAACACGTTATTTCCAATATGCACCGGGCAGGTATCTAACACCGTGAAATTAAAGTTTGCAAACGTATTTTCGCCGATTGTCGTAAATTTCCCATAGTCAAAATAGATCGGTCCCTGCAGATACACGCCCTTCGCGCAATCAGGGATCAGGTCACGCATTATCTGCTCCCGCGCTTTCTCCTCGGTGTCTGCAGTCTGGTTATAGGTCTGACACAGCTTATGTGCCTTTGTACGGATGGCAAGTAACGTCTCGTCCGATGAATCGTAGATCTTGCCTGCCAGCATCTTTTCCTGTTCTGTCATGTCTTGCACCTCTTTCTTAGTTCATAGTACATTCCTTATCTTTTCTTAAACGATGTTTTACGAATCCAACCAGATACATATTTCCTATTGCCAAAGCAAACGTACCAAGCCAAAAGCCAAGCACCTTTGTCAACATATCAACATCAGGGAAGAATCTCTCAATTACTCTCAACACTGCTATATGCCATACATATAACGGCATACTAAGCCTGCCCAGGCATGAGAAAAATCGACAGGACATATCCGGCACCATGCTCTGACCGGAAAATATAATCGTCACACTTACCACAAAGCACAACAGATTTCCACGCAGAAACTTAAAATGCGGGTAACAGGTCACAATTGGAAACACATATGTGATTACTTCCAGCACTGACAGCCACACCCTGCATGTTCGATTTAATGAAATCCCTCTTAACCAATCCGCCAACAACGCTATAGTCGCGCCCAGACACAGACCCGCAAATGTTCGTACCAATCGATTTGGAAACTCATGTGCACCATAATCATATGTATGAAGATAATAAAAAAGTGCTACATAAAAACAAATCATGCCAGATAACCGGCGATTCCGCATCATCAACAACAGGCAGAAAAACGGGAATACCAGACACATCGCTGATAAAAACCACATTGTAAACAACAACGATCCCTCCGGTGCAGCCTCAGACAGATATAGCATCTCAAACGGCATATTTTCAAATGACCGTATGAAGTTTCCAAATGCACCTTCTCCTATATAATGCCAATTCATAGCAATATATGTAATCAATATCGCTCCCGTAGTATACGGGAGAAACTGTACAAACTTCTTTCCCGTATACTCAACCGCTATTTTCACAGCTTCAAAGTGTTCCTGTGGTTCCTGTTTCTCGAAATGTCTCATTGTAAAATATCCGGTTATTATTAAAAGAACTCTACAAAAAACCAGCTTAGTTGAAATGGTCGGTCCTGATAGCCAAAATGTGCATTCATGATCAGCACAGCCCCCAGAAAACGCATAAGCTCTATTTTCCCGATTCTCATATTTATCTCCCATCAAAAAAACATTTTAATTTATTATGTATATTAGTATAGAATCCGTCAAAAAACAACCGCCTTTCCGTGCGTTTTTTATTATTCATTTTACATTTTGGCAGTTATACTGTATAGTAGATTTTAGATTTTTCATTTTCTGCATAGTTCGTGCGGAATAATTTTCAAAATATTCAGAGAGAGAGAAATTATATGAGCAAACGTGAATCTTTTACTAACCGTCTCGGTTTCATCCTCGCCTGCATCGGCTCTGCCGTCGGCATGGGCAATATCTGGATGTTCCCGACACGTGTATCCCTCTATGGTGGCGGATCGTATCTGATCCCATACTTTATCTTTGTCGTTTTGATTGCATCGACCGGTGTCATCGGGGAAATGAGCTTCGGACGAGGCACACGATCCGGTCCGATCGATGCCTTTGGTGCCGCCTGTGAATCCCGCGACAGACGTAAGGTCGGCGAAACACTTGGTTTTATCCCGGTGCTTGGTTCTCTTGCGATGGCGATTGGGTATACCGTTGTCATGGGATGGATTCTGAAATACATGATCGGAACATTTACCGGAAGCACACTTGCCCCGAATAGTATCGATTCCTTCGCCGCATCGTTTGGTGGAATGGCTTCTGCCTTCGGCAACAATCTGTGGCAGATCATCGCACTTGTAGTTGCTGTTATAATCCTGATGTTCGGTGTCGGAAATGGTATCGAGAAGGCAAATAAGATCATGATGCCGGTGTTCTTCCTGTTGTTTTTGATCCTTGCAATCTACACCGCATGCCAGCCGGGCGCCATCGACGGCTATAAGTATATCTTCCGCGTCGAGCCTTCTGCTCTGGCAAAGCCGGAGACATGGATCTTCGCTTTGGGGCAGGCATTTTTCTCCCTGTCTGTTGCCGGAAACGGAACGTTAATCTATGGTTCGTATCTGCCGGACAACGAGGATATTCCTGCTTCCGCTGGTCGTGTTGCCTTATTCGATACCATCGCCGCGATGCTTGCAGCACTTGTTATTATCCCGGCGATGGCGACAACCGGTGCACAGCTTGACCAGGGAGGTCCCGGACTGATGTTTATCTTCCTTCCTAGCTTATTTAAGTCTATGCCAGGCGGACACATCGTGGCGATCATCTTCTTCGTGGCAGTCTTCTTCGCAGGACTTTCGTCTCTGCTTAACTTATACGAAGCACCAATCGCAACGGTGCAGGAAAAGCTTCACTTAAACCGCAAGCTCTCCTGTCTTCTCATCGGTGTCATCGGCGTGATTGTGTCCATCTGTATTCAGGGAATCGTATCCGACTGGATGGATATCCTGTCCATCTACATCTGCCCGCTTGGTGCAGGTCTCGCCGGTATCATGTTCTTCTGGGTATACGGTAAGAACTATGTCGAGGAGCAGGTCAACCTTGGACGTAACAAAAAATTTACAGACAAGTATGTACCTGTCTGTAAATATCTGTACTGTCCAATCTGTATCCTTGTGCTGATCCTTGGTATCGCACTGGGTGGGATTGGGTAATGATTCGTAGATTCACTATTCTGCTTCCATCGCAAGCTCGGTCTGTCGTGTGAGTTCTGCATCACTGATAATTGTAATTCGTCCCTCGTCGTACTGCTCCTGTACCCAGTCGTACACACGACGCACCAGGGGCGATTTCTTATCAACCGGTTCAAGCCCCTTCTTCTTGCGGTACTGGTTGATCCAGTAGCCGACACCTGCGATGCCGGATGTGCTGTTGACTGAAACCTTTGGCGGGCGGTCAAGCAGTGTGTCAGTGTCGAAGATATTGTAAATCTCATGATTTTTGAGCATGCCATCGGCATGGATGCCGGCTCTTGTCAGGTTGAAGTTTTCGCCGACAAACGGTGTCATCGGCGGAATCTCATAGCCGGTTTCTTTGCTGATATATTCCGCAATCTCTGTGATCACTTTCGTATTCATCCCATTTAAGTGTCCGCGCAGGGATGCATATTCAAATACCATCGCTTCAAGCGGTACATTTCCGGTACGTTCCCCGATGCCAAGCAGCGAACAGTTGACGGCACTTGCACCATACATCCAGGCAGTTGTCGCATTTACGACGCCCTTATAGAAATCGTTGTGGCCATGCCACTCCAGCATCTCGGATGGCACACCGGAATAATGCTGCAATCCATAGATGATACCGGATACGCTTCGAGGCAGCGATGCGCCCGGATACGGCACGCCAAATCCCATCGTGTCACAGGCGCGGATCTTGATCGGCACGCCGCTTTGCTCGGACATTTCCATCAGACGGTTTGCAAATGGAACGACAAATCCATAGAAATCCGCGCGTGTGATATCCTCGAAATGACACCTTGGGCGAAGTCCTGCTTCGATACAGTCTGACACGATCCCAAGGTATTTGTCTAATGCCTGCTTCCTTGTCAGTCCCATCTTGTGGAAGATATGATAATCCGAACAGCTCACAAGCACGCCCGTCTCCTTGACTCCGATGGATTTTACCATCTCGAAATCTTTCTTATTCGCACGAATCCATGTTGTAATCTCCGGGAACTCATAGCCTAACTCCATACATTTCTCAAGTGCCTTGCGGTCCTTTTCCGAATACACAAAGAACTCGGTCTGGCGGATCATGCCGTTCGGTCCGCCAAGCTCATGCAGGAGCTTATAGATATGCACCATCTGCTCCATCGTGTACGGCGCGCGCGACTGCTGTCCGTCACGAAATGTCGTATCCGTGATGAAGATATCCTCCGGCATATTCTCAGGCACCCGGCGATAGTTAAACGCAATCTTCGGTGTCTCCGTATACGGGAACATCTCGCGGAAAAGCTCCGGGGATTCCACGTCCTGTAACTGATAGCTGTATGGATCCAGTTCCAATTTGTTCGTCTTGTTGCTTAGTCTGATTTCCTGCATATGCCGTCCTCCATCCTTCGGATGTTTCATCCATTTTTGTTGCACTCATTATAAACACATGCTATATTATATGTAAAATAGATAATTTTGATAGTAATAATCAAATTTATGAATAATGGGAGATTTTTATGGATATCGAAGCATTGAATACATTTCTGACACTTGCCAATACGAAAAACTACACACGCACCGCCGCGCAGCTTTTTGTCGCCCAGTCTACCGTGACAAACCGCATTCACGAATTGGAAAAAGAGCTGAATATCGCGCTTTTCACGCGCAACAACCGCAGCGTGGAGCTGACCGTGGAAGGCGAGCAGTTCAAGGACTATGCGGAGAAAGTCATCACACTGACGAATGCATCACTCTCCGAAATCAGTTCCTTACACAAATACGAAAACCATCTGCGCATCGGCTGCTCCGATTCGATCTACGAAGGACATCTGGCGCCGATCATCTTAGAGCATCAAAGACAGTTTCCAAACGACGCCCTGAAGATCACGATTGGTCTTTCCAACCTACTGATGGAACAACTGCAGAACGATATCTTCGATGTGATCTTCACCTATCTTCCTATGAAAAAATCATCCTATCACTGCGAGGTCTACAAGCAGGATAAGATGATTTTAGTGACTGATTATTATAATACGATGTATGCACGCGGTATCACGAAGCAGGCGTTGATTGCCGAGAATTATCTGATGTGCAATTTCGCCCTGCAGGATGTCGGACAGTTCATCCGAAACTTATTTCCGCGCTACCATCAGTTTTCACTGGAAATCGATGACTGTTCCAAGATCATTCCTTTTTTGCTCGGCTCGGAAAGCTATACGTTCCTGCCCGCGGATACAGCTCGTCCATTCTTAGAAGCGGGCAAGCTCCGCGTCATTCCATTACTGGACTTGGAAACACCGGTCATCAACAGTTACATGATCTGCAAGAACAGTAAGCGGGAATTGTGCCAGTCGATTTTTATGTAATTTCATGTCACCACGCGGCAGCGTGCCTCATTTATTGGAGAGTTTTCCCCTTTCCGCTACTTTCTCCCCAACCTGCTTGCTTCTCAAAAGCTTCCGGTTGGGGAGTTTTGCGCCATTTCACATTTTCTCCCCAACCCGCATTGATTGATTGCAAGCTTTTATGGTAGAATAGATAAACTACAAACTAAATTAGACAGGTATGGTACATTTATGAAAAAAGAACAAACTAGAACATCGTTCAAAAGCCGCTGGGGATTTATTCTTGCATCGGTCGGTTCCGCAGTCGGCATGGCAAATGTCTGGGGATTTCCAAATAAAATGGGAAGTAACGGCGGTGGTGCCTTTCTTCTCATCTATTTATTATTTATATTTTTGTTCAGCTACGTCGGACTTCCAGCCGAGTTCGCGATCGGACGTTGGTCGCGCACCGGAACGCTCGGTTCCTATGAAAATGCATGGCGCTCACGAAATGAAAAACTCGCGCCTGCTGGGCGTGCACTTGGCTGGTTGCCACTCGCAGGTTCCCTGTGCATCGCAATCGGCTATTCAATCATCGTTGCCTATGTATTAAAAGCATTTGTTGACTCTGCAACCGGTCTTTTGATGCAGGTCAACACTTCCGAATGGTTCGAATCGTTCTCCATGACGGATTTCTCGGTTGTACCATTCCATATTATTGTTATCATTGGTACTTTGCTTACATTGTTGCTTGGTGCCAGTAGTATCGAAAAAAGCAACAAAATCATGATGCCGCTCTTTTTCCTGATTTTCGTTGTACTCGCAGCCCGCGTAGCTCTGCTGCCCGGTTCAGCAAGCGGGTATGAATTCATGTTTATCCCAAGATGGGAAGCATTGAAAGATCCGACTGTCTGGATCACTGCCATGGGGCAGGCGTTCTTCTCCCTGTCCGTAACCGGAAGTGGAATGATCGCATATGGATCCTACTTAGACCGGAAAGAAGACGTCATCGCAGTGTCGAGACATACCGCAATCTTCGATACAATTGCAGCTTTGGTTGCCGCGCTTGTGATCATCCCGGCATGCTTCTCCTACAATGTCAGTGTGGACGCAGGGCCAAGCCTGCTCTTTATCACATTGCCATCAATCCTGCAGGATATTCCGTTTGGACAGATCTTTGCGATCATCCTGTATGCAGCAATGATCTTCGCCGGTGTAAGTTCCCTGCAGAACATGTTCGAAGCCGTTGCTGAATCCCTTCTGCACCGCTTCCCGAAGCTGCGTCGTACCGTCGCACTCGGCATTATCTGCGTGATCTGCCTTGGTGCCGGAATCGGCATGGAAGCCATCACACGCTGGGGTACATGGATGGATCTCGTCTCCATCTACATCATCCCAATCGGTGCAACGCTTGGTGCAATCTCCTGGTTCTGGATTATGAAGAAAAAAGATTTATTTGCAGCGATCAATGAAGGCGGCAGGAAGCCACGCGGAAAGCTGTGGTATTTCCTTGGGCGATACCTGTATGTGCCAATCGCAATCATTCTATGTGTGATTGCACTCGCAATGAAAGTGGCATTCTAAATGAACCGAGCAGGCTGACACCTACTCGATATACAAACATTGTCATCCCGCCTATCAGCTTGATGAACATTGATCCTCTTATAGAAGTCTGTGCAAGCACAATTTCTGTATGACAGCTTATTGCACAGAAAACGGATGATTGCACAATGTCAACCATCCGTTTTCTGTTTTATAATAGCTTATGCCATTCCATTTGCAGTTTTATATTTGTAGATCATCTCCGCATGGTTCTGCTCTTCAATCTGGATATCGGCCAACAGTTTCCGAAGTGCGGTATTCGCAAATGCAAACACATCGGTATTATATTCACCGGACACCAGCTTCTCCGTTCCGATACAATCCGTCGCCAGAAATGCATCATGCTTTTTATCCTCGGAATTATCCAATGTACCATACGTTACCTTCGGCTCGTAGTCTTTTCCCTGCGTATCGTTGCAATCGCACGCCGGAACAGAACCATCTAACACCTGCTGCAACGTATCGTAATGCTTCTGTTCTTCCTTCTGAATCGTCTCAAACAGACTTTTCAGCTCTGGATCTTTCGCCTGTGCTGCGTATTTCCCATACTTTTCCACGCAGCTCTGCTCCTGTGTCTGCAAATCCTGAATCAGGGTACGTTCTTTCTCTTTTAATTCCATTGCTTTGACTCCTTTATTTTGTCTTATTTTTATCGCAATGGTATTATTGACAGATCTGTTTGGTTTTATGCCTTTGTCTGCATCAGACTACAAAACAAGCTGAAATCCATAGCAATTTTTTGCAAATCCATAATGTTCGTAAAAGCCATGTGCCTCCACGCGTGGCAATCCGGAATCCAATATCAATGCTTTACAATCTTTCTCTTTTGATTTTTCTTTTAAATAATCCAATAAAAATGTTCCATACCCTTTTCCACGATCTTCTTTGTTCGTGATCAGACTTGCCACATAACAGGTACACCCTGTCATCCAAAATGTTTCAAAATAACTACCATGACACAATCCATGATAATTTCCTGCGTCATCTAATGCAAAAAACACAAAACTATTTGCATCTGCAAGCACTTTCTCGTATACCTTTTTCGTTTCTTCATAGTCATATGTGTTAAATGTCCAAAGCTTCTCAAAATAGGAAAATGCAATATCATAATCTTCCATTGTTGCAGTTTTTATCTGCATAAGCAGTCACACTCCTCTTTTACTGATATTTTCCCTAACTTATATCATCTTCCAAGGATATGCAACAGACATTCTGCAGAATCTTCCAAATAAAAATATAAAGACGCTTTCGTTTTTATATTTAATCAAAAGCGCCTTTATTCGTTCTTTTGTAATTAGAAATTGCCGCCGTTCCAGCCCCAGTTTGCAACCGCCTGATATTTCACATAGACATGATCCGGTGCAATTCCAAGCACATCCTCAAATATCTTGCAGATCTCGCCAGTCAGCTTGGAGAACGCGGACGGATTCTCGCTTCCGTACACACTTACCTCCACCATCGCCATCGGCTGATCCTTTGATCCTCGGAAATACAACTTATACTCTGGCTCAAAGCCAACCATAAGCCAGCTCTCTGACTTTCCCGGAATGGCTGTGATTGCCTGTCCCAGTCTTGACTTAATTTCCTGCTCCTGTGCATCCGTTAATGCTACACTAATTTTTGAATTGATAAATGGCATTTGTTTGTCCTCCTCTTATTCGTCCTCATCCGGTATACCCGTATGAAGAAATTCGTTCCACTTCTTATTGATTTCTTCCAGTTCCTTCTTCTCCATGATTCGGTTCCGATCATCCAGAATCGCCAGCATCTCATCCGCCACATCCTCCAATCTTGGATTCGAATACCGATACAGATATCCCATCATCCGCGTCGCCGTAAAGTCCGTATTCAGATTCTTCGTCACAATGTCTGCAAATTCCTCTGGGTATCCAAGGCGAAGCATAATGTTATAAAGTTGTATGCTTTGTGGAGATTTTGGTTTCATTGTATGTTATAGTCCTTTCTTAACTTTGTCAATCAATGTAATATCGGCAGGCAACCAGGCTACGCTATCAAGAGAATTCTTATCCAGCCATTTAGCGGCTTCATGCTCTTTTAATACCAAATCTCCCTTCAGAACTTCACACCAGAAGCAGTCCATTGACAGATGAAAAGAAGGATAATCATACTCAATTGTATCTATTAAATCTCCTACCTGAATTTCAGAATCTAACTCTTCTTCAATTTCTCGCTTCAAAGCCTGCTGTGGGGTCTCTCCCTCTTCAATCTTCCCTCCTGGGAACTCCCAACCGCCTTTCATCTCTCCGTATCCACGTTGCGTGGCAAATATTTTATCTTCGTGGCGTATAACTGCTGCCACAACTCTCACTTTTTTCATACATTCTCCTTTATTCTTTCTCTGTATATATATCGCTCTGCAAATACCGAAGCAGGTCCTCCCTAACCGGATGATGCATCTTCGTCCGAATCTTTACTATATCGCGTTCTTTGCCTTTATTGTCCTTCTTCTTTGCAGCTTTCTTCTCCATAATATCAAATTGACCCATATAATAGAAATTCGTCTCTGCATCACTTTTTTTCACAAATAAATGCTTTCTCTTTGCATTACAAACATCTTTCACATATGAACTCTCTATACCCCGACCAATCTGTGTATCCCATCGAAATATCATATTATCCTCAAACGCATCCGCATAATCTGGTTTTCCATCAACATAAGTCTTCTCATCGCTCACTTTTTCCTTATGATATGTCACAAAGATAAAAACATCCTCACCTATCCGTTTCATTCCATACATTGTGGACGATAAATCTTTTCCACAATTCATCAAGAAACTCACATCTCGCCTAGAATACTTCTCATAAAGGACAAATGGTGTGCCATCCACAGTTGCATATTTGTCAGAATATCGTTTCAATCCCACTGATATAATATCATCTACCTGCTTAGAAAATTCCGAATGGCGTAATCTCTTCCTAAACTCATACGACAAACACGCACTCTTTTTTAATGAGTTATCACCATCAGCTAACACAATCAAATCCATATCACTATATTTTTTATATTCATCATCCTTCCCAACAAATCGCCCTTGCAATACATCTATCGCATTATAAAATGACTTTTCATCAATCGAGAACTGATATTTTTCTTCAAAATCCTTACAGAATTCTCCAATATTCAAATTTCCTGTACGAATTTCCCTTCTCAGAATCTCCAGCTCATATGGACGCACCCCACTTAATATTGTCTTAGACAAATATTCCAATATTATTTTTTCTTTTTCTGCTACCTTCCCGACATATAGCTCTTTTTCCATGTATTCTAAAAAATTCTGGTAAGTCTTATATTCCTTAATAATTACAAGGGGATCAATCTCACCATTCTCATAAAAATCAAATAAATACGGTACCCGACCTAACCGATTTTTTAACGAACAATAGCTCTCTTTTATTATTGACCTTATCCCCTTAATCTTATCAATAGAAGCAAATATCTTCTGTTTGGCTATTTCATCAAAATGAACAGTTGAACCACCTGGTATTATATTATTGCCACTAATAACATATTTTCGAATATTATCCGCGTTATATGTTCGATCACCAGAAAGTGCAATAGGAATCATAAAGTTGTTCTTATAATTTCCAATAAAATCTAAGATTACAACAAACTCTTTTCCTTCCGCCTTCCGAAGGCCTCTACCCAGCTGCTGAATAAATACAATTGGAGATTGTGTTGGTCGAAGCATAATAACCTGATTCACCTCAACAATATCCACACCTTCATTCAGAATTTCAACCGAAAAAATATAATCAAGAGGTTCTTCTTCCGAATCGCCTTCATTCATTGCAAGGCGTTCAAATGCGTGCTGCCGTTCTTCCTCTGTTGCTGTTCCATTTAATGCAAGTGTTTTATATCGCTTCCCTGTCTCTGGATTAATCACTTGATTAAATTTATTTGACAGTTCCTCAGACTCATCAATCCGACTACAGAATATAAGCCCTTTTACACGCTCTCCGCTATAGCCATAGAAATTCGCTTGTTCTACGATGTGTTGCACACGTTCATCACTAGTTAAATTATTAAAATCTCGATCTCCAATCTTCGCCTTTGCAAGTTGTTTTTCATCCAACGTCGAAATATCACTTATTCCAAAATAATGAAATGCACAAAGCATATCTTCTTCCATTGCTTGCTGCAAACGGATCTCATACGCAATCTGATGATGAAATATCTCGTAAATATTTCTTCCTTCAATCTCATCATCACGTTTATCTGGCGTCGCTGTCATACCGAGCCATAACTTCGGTGTAAAGTAATGCATAATTTTCTGATAAGTGTTTGCTGATGAATGATGCGCCTCGTCCAGTATAATACAATCAAACGAATCCGGACTATACTTCTTAAGATTTTGATCCTTATTTAATGTTTGCACAGTTGCAAACACATAATCTTTATCATATTCTGCATTCCCAGTGCCAACCAATCCCATTGATACTGATTTTGAGAATACATTTTGATAAGCTTTCTTTGTCTGTCTCGCTAATTGACTTCGATGTACCAAAAATAAAACTCTACGAAATCCTAATTCCCGCATAGCAAAAGCCGATGCATAAGTCTTTCCTGTTCCCCTTCGTGTCAAGGGTGTGATGGGAAGGTTTTTGATATTTTTTCTGATAGGGTTGTTATTCAGTTGTATTCTTATTATGGTTGTTCGCAAATAAGCGTTCTAATACTTCTAGCGTTTTGCCACTTTCTGTATAGAGAAAAGTTCCATCTCCATCAATCGAATAAAGAATATCAAAGACACCTTCTCCAATAGTGCAATTCTGATACCAATCACAATCTGGTGCTATATATTTATCACTAATAATTGCACCTTCTTCTTTAAGAATTTTCATAACCTCTGCAAACTCTTCATCATCAGGTCTTCTCTCGTAGTTTTTAAAATACAACCGGTTATTATCACCAGCCATTCTAAATGTTTCCATTATTAGATATGCACCTACCTTTCATAATGCGGTAGCGGGTTATGACTCCCGCTTTGCAATCACCTAGTTGCACCAATATGTACTACTCAATAAATTCATCTATTATCTTTATAATACGTTCACATTTTCCCAAATAACAATATAACCCTGACACATATCAGAAC
>ENA-OYZA01000508-OYZA01000508.1-human-gut-metagenome-genome-assembly--contig:-NODE-508-length-13744-cov-5.040105_pt1 | contig 13744 bp, 8 predicted proteins | sample MGYA00243257_ERZ653465 | MGnify/ENA primary metagenome ERZ653465 (study PRJEB26926, sample SAMN06164939) | human gut metagenome | biome: ENVO:00009003; feature: ENVO:2100002; material: ENVO:00002003...
GGTCTCGTGGGCTCGGAGATGTGTATAAGAGACAGTTTCAGTACCGCGTCGATTGCGAGTTTGTTTTCCCTGACGTCGTGCACGCGGACAAACAATATACCTTTGCGTGCCGCAAGCGCGCTGCTTTCCATCGTTGCGGTGAGCCTGTCCTGCACTTCGCCGCCGAACATGGACTTTCTGGAAGTACCGAGCAAAAGCGGATACCCTGCAAGGTCAAGTTCGTCGTAACGGTTGAGAAGCGTCCAGTCCTCGTCCTTGGATTTGTTGAAGCCTATACCGCCGTCAAGAATTATTCTGTCGGGCAATACACCCGCTTTTACGGCTTTCATAGCGGCAAAAGCAAGCCCCGACTGTTTGTCCGCCATAAGGTCGGCAACGCTGCTCTCCCTGCGGTTGTGCATTATGCAGATTGCGGCGTCGTAGGCTGCAACCGTTTCGGCAAGTCCTTTGTATTTCAGGCATGACACGTCGTTTATCATATCCGCACCCGCTCGGAGAACTTCCTCCGCGACTTCGGGATAAAACGTATCCACCGAAATAAGACAGTCGCTTGCGGCGCGAATGCTTTCAACCACAGGCAAAACACGCGACAGCTCTTCCAGCACGCTGACGGGACTTCCGCCGGGGCGCGTGGACTGCCCGCCGACGTCGATTATTTCCGCGCCGTCCTCGATCATCTTCAACGCCCTTTCAACTGGGTCGCCGTTCGCCGTTCGGCTTGCAGGATAAAAGGAATCGGGCGTCGCGTTGAGTATGCCCATAATGTGCGTTCCGCTTTGGAAAACCTTGTCGCGAACTCTGAATACTCCGCTCATTTGACGCCTCCCGCAATACCGAGAACGAGATTTACCGCGCTGTCGTCGATTTCTCCGCGCACCGCATAACTCAAAGTCTTGCTTCCCGCCTTGCGCACTCCGCGCGCCGTCATGCAGGTGTGTTCCGCCTCAACCGCGACGACAACTCCCTTCGGGCACAGACAATCGTAAATTGCGTCGGCAATCTGTGCGTTCATTCTTTCCTGCAGCTGCAAACGTGCGGCATAAACGTCGACAATGCGTGCAAGTTTGGAAAGACCGACAACCTTTCCGTCGGGAACGTACGCGATGTGCACCTTGCCGAAGAAAGGCATAAGATGATGTTCGCACGTCGAGGAAAAATTGATGTCACGCTCGACGACAAGTCCGCTGCCCTGTTCGTCGAAAGTCTTTGAAAGATGTTCCGCCGCGTCTGCGTCGTACCCGGCTGTCAGTTCTTCGAGCATACGCGCAACGCGCGCGGGAGTATCTTTCAACCCTTCGCGGTTGCAGTCCTCGCCTATTGCCGCAAGAATTTCTCTTACGGCGTTTTCAACTCTTTGTTTGTCAACTACGCGTTTTTCCATAATTTCCTCGCCGCTTCCGCGGATTGTATTCTGTCTATTGCCGAAAAGACAACGTATCTTTTTTGTTTTGCCGTTATAGTTCCTGTTGCTTTTCCGTATTTACGTTTTATCGTTTATTTCGTAAGGTCGCAAAAAAGCGTAAGCGAACCGAACACCACCACGGCGTCGCAATTCTTTTCCAACGCTCTCGCAACCCCGGTTGCAACGTCTGGCGCTACCTCGACGGGCAAGGAGGGCGCAACCTCTTTCGCGATCTCCGCAAGCGCCTTTCCGTCAAGCGCTCTCGGCGATGACGGAGTGACGGTAATCAAGCCTTCGAACAAAGGCAGCAACGTTCCCATAACCTTGCAAAAATCCTTGTCGGCAAGCACGCCCGATACGGCGTAAATTCTTTTGTCCGCAAGATATTCTTCTATTGCCGCGCGCAACGCCTGTGCGCCTTGCGGATTGTGCGCTCCGTCCAGAACAAGCACTTTACCATGCGGAATTTGCACTTTATAAGGCGATTTTGCAATATTGTCGCTGTCCAGCACTTCGAAGCGCACTCTCCATACGGCATTCTTCAAGCCTTCTTTCAACGCCTGTGCCGAGATGTCCCAACCCTTGTTGCGCAAGGCTTTTACGGCTTCGATTGCAAGCGAAGCGTTGACAATCTGGTGCGCGCCTTTAAGCGTTACGAAATATTCTTCTCCGTCGTATACGAAACTTTGTCCCGCAAGACTGCTGCCCGCAGCCGTTGCCTGCGACGTGAATACTGCGCCCTTTTCTTTCAACACTTCTTCGGCTTCTTTTTCCTGCGGACAGCTGACCGCCGCGTCGTGTATTATCGCCGCTTTTTCAGATGCTATTTCGCGAAGCGTGTTTCCGAGCAACGCACAGTGGTCGTATCCTATCGACGTTATTACGGCAAGTTCCTTGTCGTCCACCGCGTTGGTTGCGTCCCATCTGCCGCCAAGTCCCGTTTCAAGAACGCATATGTCGCAACGCATATCGTCGAATGCGGCAAGAGCAAGCGCGGTTTCGATTTCGAATGCCGTGGGCGTGAATTTGCGGGTGCGGTCTATCGTCCGTCCGTCGACTTCGATTTTTTCCCTTTCGCCGTTTCTGCAAAGTTTTTCGCGCAATTCCTGTTCGCTTTCGATTGCGCTTCGGACAAGCGTCATATATTTTGCGACTTGTCCGTCGTCAAACGGTTTGCCGTTCAGCAAAAAACGTTCGTTGTAGTTAAGCACCGACGGGGAATTGTACGTTCCGACCTTATAACCCGCGCTTACAAGCACCGAAGTCAGGTATGCACTGACCGAACCTTTGCCGTTGGTGCCCGCAATATGCACTATTTTTAGTCTGCGGTCGGGATTTCCGAGCAACGCCAAAAGTTCGCGCATGCGTTCGATGCCGTAATCGGAGCCCGCGCGTTCAATGTTGCGTATGTAATTCAATGCCTCCTGATAAAACAAAAAGCACCTCCCTAGAAGCACTTCTCGCAAACGAAGCGGGAGTGAAAAATGCACCGCAAGCCGCAAGGCTTTTCGTCCGCGAGCACCCCCCGTCTCGTCGGCACTTAACGCGCAAGTTTCTACTACTTCCAAGTAATATGGGGTAAACTGTATGATGATTGTATCACCGCCGCACGGGTTTTGCAACAATCTAAACAACAATACATAAATAAAAAGCGGACAAAGAAACGTCCGCTTTTTAATTTGCCCTTTATAAATAAATTGTTTTACAGTTTCTCCACAATATTTGCGCTGTCGGATACTATCTCAGAATTGGAGGTCTCATTGCCAGAGTTTTCCTTATCCATGACGTTTTGCAATTTTTCAATTTCTACTACCTTTTCGTAAGACATACCCGCAGCTATAGCTTCAAGACGTTGAAGTTCTTCTTTTCTGCGAAGCTTTCTCTTCTCGCTGAAAAACTGCATTGCGGCAAAAACAGCACAAATTGCAATTCCTACGAACAGGGTCGTAGAGCCGAGTTTCGTGCCCGCCAATGCCAGTGCTGCACTCAATGCGGCGACCACAAAAATAGGAATGACCGCAAGCTTAGGATGTTTGACAATATACTTTCCGCCCAAGCTTCCGAAAAGCGCGTAAACCACACTTCCGAATGCAGGTTTTATAAACGAGCTGTTTTGAATGGTTTCCACGAGTGGAGAAACAGCAAGCGGTATTACGAATATTGCAATTATTAAAATGGTTACCAACGAACTTACTGCGATGGCAATCGTACTTACAAGTTCGTGTTCTTCAGTGCCGAGTTTCGTTCCTGCGATTTCTTGTGCCTTGACAACACAAGGAATTTTCAAATTGGATAGATTACCAGTTATAAATGCGAGATATTCTCCGTTTGTGCCAAGCATAGGGGCATAAATTATCGGTTCACCTATACCCGCAAGCACATTTAGAAGTGCGACACTTATGACAGCTGAACTCCCGAACACTGCCCAATCGGGTTCGGCTTTGAAGTATAAACCTATGATGACGGGAACAGCAAGAATAAGCAAAATGCCTATCGATGTCCAGATTCTCCCTATACGATGCAATTTTATATTGAAATCGACGATAGTGTCCTGAGACCTTTTTTTATTTTTCATATTTCCCTCCTAAACAATTACGGATATTGCCGAAAAAGTTTGGGCGATTTTGGGATCCCACCCATTCTTTCCACAGAAATAGCTGATTATTCCGACAACGGCCATTGCAATCAGCATAGAAAAAGCCGTGGAAAAATTGTCAAGCCATTTCATTTTAGGATTTTTAATAATCAATTCGAAAATATACATAAAGATGGCGGCGACAATAACTGCTATGAAATTATAATAAGAAGCAACCAATGTCGCGGAATTTACCATTTCGCCTGTTTCCAGTTTGGTCTGACCTGCAATGTTTGCAATCGTAATGCCAAAATAGCCTATTACCATTCCAATAAATACAACCGCAAACGCCAACTCGCCAAGGTTTATTTTGCCATCCGCACTACCCTTAACGTTCCCGAGTTTTGCGAGTTGCGGTTGAAATTTCTTGTAACCGATGACTACGAGAATAGGACCTATTATGATAGCAAGCGTCATAACGGACGCAATCGTGACGAATTCAGATGCATTAACACCCTGTTGCATCAAGGCTGTAAGTCCGTCCGTTGAACCCGTTATAGCTTCCGCCGCACCTGCTGCCATTTGTGCCTCATATTGCAAAGAACCGATAACCGAAAGTCTGATTGCGGGGAACGCCACACCCAAAGCGCCTACCAATGTCGCAACGCCTATTGCAACGCCTATTGCTGGCAATACAGAAAAAGTTACCGAAGTGGTGATAACTTTTTTGATAACACCCATATCCATGCCTATCTGCTTTGCCCGACGCAAAGATTTGACAAGGTAAAAAACCGACTCTGCCACTACGAACAAAACAATTGCCGCATAAAGTGCATAGATTATGGGGCTATTGACAGAAAACTCTGCCGAAAGCAAACCTAAAACCATTTGATATGTTCTCCCTAAATTTAATAACAATATTTTACATTAGATAACAAAATATTGCAATATGCAACCATTTGTTAACCTAACATTAACAAAAAAAAGCACCCTCGACTTAGAGGGTGCTTAAACTAATGTTTCATTACTTCCAATTCGAACCGTCGAATACGTAGGTCGTTCCCGAAGAAAGTTTTTGTTGCGCTTCGTAACTTCTGATACGTTCGACGTAACTGTAACCTTTTTCATTGGTCTTGGGGGTGTCCGTGTTTACCGTAAGCACACCTTCGTCAAAACGTGCTTCTTCGGACAGCGTATTCGTCATATAGAACGTACCGCCATACCCGAAAATGCTTTTGCTTCCGCCGCTGTTGCCCTCAACCGTTGTCATAGTCAATGTGGTATCCGCTCCGAAAACAACTTTTCCGCCGTTCTCTTCGCCCGTTATACGTCCGCCGAACGTTGCTCCGCTTTTCACATTAAGCGTACCGTTGACAACAAATTTTGCCGCAGGCATTTGTGCGTAGGATATTCCAGCCAAAACTCCATCGGTAAATTCGGTGTAAACCATAAATCTGCCCTGCACGTTCATGACTGCATTCTTCTCAACCGTAATCTGCGAACCCGTCAACATTTTGTAATTGTAAGGGAACATAACTTCCGTGGGGGTTGTGCCGTCGCCAATATGCAGTCTGAATCTGTGAGAAAAACCGAGGTCGACAGACGACATGCTCACGGAAATTCCCGCAACGCTGAGAGTCAGGTCACTCAAATCCTGTTCGCCGACGAGAGTAATTTCGTTTGTGCCGCTTGTCGCACTCCAATCGTAATCGTCTTCGACAAAAGAGACTTTAATTTCGGAGCCCTCGTACATCTTGATGAAAGCTTCTTCCGTGGATATAAGTTTTGCCTGCGCAAAATTGTGGTCGTAATTTGCATACAGGTCGAGATAACTTACGTAATCCGCGCCGTATTCGATATTAAGGTTGCATTGAATGTTGTAGAACAAATCGTATGTGTTGAAAGGAGCTATTTTACCTTTCAAATAAGCTATTGCCGTATTACTGCCGCCACGGAAATCGTAGACGACAAACGGTGCATAGATAGCCGCGCCGCTCTTTGCTTCAACGGTTCCGTTGCCTTTGATATACCCTCTGACGTCGAGATTGCCGCCGTTCGCGACAACGACTTTGCCGCTGTTGTTGAGTTGCGCGTATTTCCCGGAAGTGTGTCCCGAAATTCCTTGTCCGTTTTGACCGAGCAATGCACAAAGAATAAAGTCACCGTCGATTTCAAAGGTGGCGTCTTCTGCTACCGTAACGATATTTTCGACATATTCGGCATTCGCGTCGACGTGTGCCTTGACCCCGTCACCGTAAGACGGACGGGCGGTTTCAAGCGAGCCGTCCGACGACGACAGAACCGCGACTTTTGTGCCGCGCCTGAGAATTACGTCTTCGGAGATGAGCGTATGGCTGAATATTTCAATGTCGCCGCCGATTTTGAGTGCGTCTTCAAAGGCATAAGTCTTGTCGCCTATTCTTGCACTTCTGATTTCAAGCACGGCGGTCATTGAACATTCGTTCCAGTTTTCGTTGCCCGCAAGCGTAACCGCGACTTCGTTTCTGCCCTGCACAAAACCTTGTGCGGACACATTGACCGTCTGATTGTTGTAACTCTGCGCGACTGTGACGCCGTCTGCTGAATAACTGTGTTCGGAGCGGTCGCCGTCAACATACTGTGTCACTGCATACACAACGGGAGTGGCTTTTTCGACGGCGAACACGGATTTCTCGGCAACAAGCCTGTACTGCGACGTCACGTCGTTTCCGTCCGCGTCCTTAACCGCGAATGCTACGCAACCGTACGAATATTCACCCGCGTTGACTGCTGCGTTATCCGTACCGAAAACGCAAATCACGCTATGCCCGTCTTTGAGTCCCTCGACAGTGTAAAACTCTTCGTCCGCCGAAGGATACTGCGTCATCGAGTTGTAGACGACGGATTGCGGCTTTGCCGTAATTTTGAGGTTGGTGGTTCCTTGCTCCGCGGAACCGATAACGGCATAGCCTTCGCCCTCTTCGACAACGGTTTCGCCGTCGAGAACTCTGTATGCGACCTTATAAGCTCCGACCTCGGTGATTTGCGGAACCTGTTCCGTCCATTCTCCGCCGTCAAGGCTGTATTGCTTGACGAACGCCGCATCGTCGTAAACGTTCAGCGTTACCGCGTCGTGAGGATTGCCGTCCGCCGTACCGCCGTAAAATCCCGCGTTGCTTACGATGTTCCATTTGGCAACCAAAGTGAGATTGCGTTCGGGAACTCTGTCATTTGCAAAATCGAACGCCGAATCTTCGCCCTCTTCCGCATCATACCAATAGGCAAAAACGTACCCGTCGCGCGTAGGCATCGCGGGAACGTCCACAATGTCGCCCGCGTAAACGGTTGCGGGTTCGTAGGTGCCTTCGCCGCCTGCCGCGTCAAACGTCAAAGTGTAAGGGATATATTCCCAATCCACCCAAAGGCGCATATCAGCCGTCACTTTTGACGTTTTATCCACGGGAACTGTCATATCTGCGTCGGAATACAATCCCGTGAGAGTTGCGCCTTGCGGCAACGTAACTTTGTCGTAAGGAATGGCTTCGCCCGATTTTACGGTGTAGCTGTAAACGTTCGCGCCCACGGTGAACACGACGTTGAATTCGTTTGTGGGAGTTGTTCCGCCGCCACCCTGACCTTTTTCGTTGTTGCACGCCGCAAGCGTGAACAACGACGCACAAATCAGTGCAACCAACAACAATACCACGATTTTTCTTTTCATTTCATTCTCCTTGCGCTATGCGCATTCATCTTATGCCCTTACGGGTGACTGCTTTTCGTACTCCGATTTGCCGAACGGTTTTCCGCTGCAAAACGGATTTGAAAATACAGACGTTTGCGAACCGAACAAATTTCAGGCGGCAACGGGCGCTCTGCACTCCGTCATTTCAAAAGTCACCTGTGTCCGCCCTATACTCTCTTTGCCCGTTTGTTCAAAATGTGTTATCCGATTTCCAACCTGCTTTCAGTTCCAATGGTTCGCGGCGGTGACAAAGTCGTACGCCGTGCCGTTTGCCAAAAGCTCCTGCTGACGGTTGTAACCGAATTCGCTTGCCGCGTCGTACATAAAGAAACGGAAATCTTCCTTGCCCGCCGCAAGTGGCAACATCGTGCCTTGCAGGTACAACAGCGACCCCGACTCTTCGCCCTTCGCAAGCACGTTGAGGTTGACTGTGTACTCCGTCATAGCTTCGCCGTCGAATTCCGAAAAGTCTATCATATGGTAGTTCTTACCGCCGCCGTAGAAGGCTATGCCGCCGTGCACGAACTCTCCGTCGTCCGCGGTGTAAATGAGATTTTTGAACTGTTCCCCACCGAAATCGCGAACCTTGATAAGCATTTGTTTTATGTTGAGTTGCAGGAACGCAGTGCTTTCTCCCGTACCGATGACTTCGATGAGCGTGGAGCTGTCGACGTAATCCAGCGACTTCCAGTCGTAAATTCTCACGTCGCCTTTCATGTGCAGTACGGCGGAGTAACTAGTGCCGCCTATGCCTTTCCAGCCTGTAAGAGATATTGCGCCGCCGTCGAGCATGGGTCCCGCAAAGCAACTTTCGAAACCGATTGCGAACAGTCCCGAATTGTAGAGCGCGCTGTTTTCCAGGGTTACGTCTGTGAGCAGGAAGTTGTCGGTGAACGTTTTGTCGTTCAGGTTGTCGTCGTTGCGCGGGGCAAACGTTATTCCGTCGGCAACAAGCGAAGGCGCCATTTTTTCCGTATCGTAATCCGCCGAACTGCCGCCCGACTGCACGAACTGTCCCACTACCTTGCGGTTGGTACCGAGTTTTACGAGAAACTCTCTGCCGTTTGAAATTATGCAACTTTCAATCGACGCTTCGATTTTTTCCTTTTCGGGATTGACCGCCGTATTTTTGAGGTCTATTCCGTCGCGCCCGAACACGCGAACAACCGTTCTGCCGTTGGAAATGCGGGAGTTTATCACCCTGCAATCCGCCATAATTTCCAAAGTTGTCCCCGTGTAGTTGAGATAACTGAGTTCGAATTTGCCGTCCTTGTACAGGCTGTCGTCCTTGCAACCTTTGAGCACGACGTTGTCTACCACAATTCCGTCCGTGCGGACAAGGAACACTATATTGTCCTGCGCCATAACGGAAGCAACTCCGCCCGCGGACACGAAATACAACGGACCGTCAAACACCGACGCGTTTGCGGACACTTCGGGAGTGACACGCGTAACGTTCTCCGCGTTGATTTCAAAGCCGTTGCCGAACACGTCGTTCTTGAACTCTATGCAATAGTTGACGGTTGGCTGCGCCTGTCCTGTATTCGCATAATAAGTCCAGTCAGCGGTGGTAGGCAGTTGCTTGACGTAACTTTGCAGTTTTTCCGCCGCGCCTGCAACCAGCGACCCGTCTTCGTTCACGAGATTTTCGCCTATCATAACGTCGGCTTTGAGAACGACGGGACTGCCGCTTTCCGTGGCTTTGACCAGGTCTTCGTAAGTGTACACGTTTATGCCGTCGGCGACGCAATCGACGGTTAACGACGCTTTTACGTTATCGTTAAATGCCGTTGTGTACTTCCAACGCGCGGTTACGGTCACTCTGCCCGTCCCTTTCGCAACGAGATATGCCCGACCGTCGGACACGACGATTTCTGCAAGAGACGGGTCGGAAACGATGAACTCGATATCGTCGGACACGTCAGTCGAAACAACACCCGACGCCGACACGGTCTGCAACCCGACAAGCGCGGAGGCATCGCGGAGAATACCGTTTGCGCCGTATTCTTTGCCGCCTTGCGCAAGCACTCCGCCGAGTCCCCACGTCACGGCGTTGTCCGTGAACGTAAGTCCCGCCACACCTTCCACGACTTTCACCTTTCTGGTGTCCGCGAGCGTTTCTTCGCCGTCTTTGACCGTATAAACAAACAGTTCGCCTTCGCCTTCTTCGGTTGCAAGCACTTTGCATTCGGAACCGTTTTGCGAAACTACGGTTATACAGCCGCTTGCCTCGAAACGGTACGTCAAGGCGGCGTCGGCAGGTTCGGTCAGTGCGGCGTACGTCATTTCGCTGCCCGCTTTCTGTATGAAAACTCCGTTGTAGACGTGTTTTGCACCGAGAGTGGTCTCGCTTTCTTCGCATACGATTTTCACCGTATGAATTTTGTCACCCGATACGAGCGAAATCTCGAATTGTTCTCCGATTTGCGCAGGCGACGAGAAAATCACTTTGAGTGCGGACTGATTTTCGCCGAGTGCCGTGGTTACTACGTCCGCAACACCGTCGGGCAAATCCCCGTAAACGGACACGGGCGAACCGCTTTCGACGTAAAGCACGGTGTTTTCCGTTCCTTCGGGTATGGATTTTTCACTTCTTCCTTCGGTGCCTTCCCACGAATGGTAACCGTCCACCGTAAATTCTCCCGAAGGTACGACGGTAACTTTTATAAGCGTGGTTTCGTAACCCTGCACAGCGGGCTGTGCCGTGACGGTCAGCAAATATTCGCCGGAAAGTCTGAGGTCGGCAAGTCCCGTGATCGGGCGAATGTCGAACCCTTCCGCACTTGCACCGCCGAGAGGAGTTACGGAATATCTGATGTCGGCGGACACCTGCGGCGGGAACGACGCCGCTTCGAACTGAACTCTGCCCGTTTCAACCGTAACCTGCAAATCTATGCCCGCTTCGGCGCAGGGAGAAAACTCGTATTGTTCGGACGTCCCGTCCACGGAATACGCGCTCATCGTTACGCCGAGGGCTTTGGTGCTGATTACGTTGACGATAATACTGTCGCGGAAACCGCCGTCGTTGGTGACTGCCGTGATTTTGACAGTTCCCGTTTTTTCGGGCACGATAAGACCGTCGTCGGTTATGCGTACCTCTCCCCTTTCGCTTCCTTCGACGGAAGAAAATTCGAGTTTGTATTTTCTGTTCGCCGCGCCATAAGGCAGCACTTCGACTTGCAGATATTTGTCGTTCATATATTCCGCCATATCCAGCGTAAGCACGCCGTCAGTCGTGGGCGTGGAAATCACCACCCCCGACACGGGAATGGATATGGCAACCGACACCGACGAGGTCAGCGTCATTATCGTAAACAGAATGATGAGCGGAATGACTGCCATCAAGGCGATAATCTTGTTTTTCATAGGTTCGCCTCGCTCAGTTCGTAGTATTTTTTGTCAAGACCTTTGACGAGGTAGAACACGGACGCGACGACAAGCACGACGGCGATTGCCGCAACCGACGTCATGGAAACGAGTTCACCGTACGCCTCCCCGCGTTGAAGTTTGAGGTACATACCACTGTAAAGCGCGATAAATCCGATAAGGAAAGAAACGGCAAGTCCTATCAGTATGAGCACGGAAACCGTGGTGTTGCTTTCGCGGACTTCGCCGTCGCCCTCTTTGTTGAAACGCGGATGGTTGAAGTCTTTGCGTGTCGCAAAGCAAATCTGCGCAAACGAAACCGCAACCGTCACCGCCCATACGTACAGGCTTTGAAGCGGAGTTATGAACCCCGTTCCGCCTATTACGGCAACGCTGGTCGAAACGGACACGAAGGAAACAACGAAACAAAACACGACCTTTGCGGATATGACTTTGCGGTAGTCAAGCGGCATTGTCCTCATTATGAAGAAGAACTCTCCGTCGCGACTTATGTTGGTGGCACAGAAAGTGTTGGTGAGAATGCCGAACATAACAATCAGGAATATTGCTATTTCGAGGTTGCAATCCACAAACACCATAGTTCCCACAAGCGCGGAGAAAATGTCCGTGCAGAAGTAGACCATAAGCGGCATTACGACCGCGGTCGAAAAGTATCTGAACGCATAGTCGGGAGTGCGCAGAACGAGCAAAAATTCTTTCTTTATGAGAGTGAGAAAAGAATTTCTGGGCGCGGGCAACTTCTGTGACGACGGAAGTATTCTGCGGTTGACGGCGGTAAATCTGTCCTGCGCCGCAGGGAGCAACAGCCAACGCCCGAACGCAAGCCCTATCGCAGTAAGCACGGCGGTTATCAGCAAAGTGTATCCGACAGCCGCGGGAACGGATTTGCCCGTCAGCATATCGGCAAAAAATACGGCGGGATAAAGGTTTGAAGTGACTTCGCCGATTTTCATCATAACTTCCGCATTGAAGAAATATTTGACATTGCCCGTGGAAACAAGCTCTGCAACAAAACCGAGCACGACGGAATATCCCCAGAAAACGACGCCCGTGACAGCGGTCACGACTATAAGCGTAACGGCGTACCGCGAGGACACCGCGCGTTTGACGTAGTGCCACGGAAGTGCGAAAACGCTGCCTATCGCAAGCGAAATCATTGGCAGCAGGAAAAGTATTAGTACGCTGAGCCCCCAATACCCTGCGCCCATATCCGCCTGCAACGCAAGCGTGATGTTTACGGGAAGAACGGTCACCACTCCGACTGCAAACTGTTTGACGTACGCCACAATCATTTTGGACGCGTACATCACGTCGGGTTTTACGGGAAGGGTTATGAAAATGCGCATATCCTCGTTTTCAAAAAGCGAGGAGTTGATTACGCGTATACCGCTCAAAGCGTTGACGAGGAGAATTATGCCGTAAATCACGGCAAACATTTCGTTCAACCTTGCCACACGGTCGGAAACTCTGTTGATTTCGATTGCCGTGTACATATCGGCGAACCCGTCAAGAATGAAACAGACGAAAGCCGTGATACCCACAAGCAAAAGGAAAGACAGAACGCCGCCCGCTACGTCCACGGACTTTTTGCGGCCGTTGAATGCGGAAAACGCCTCGTCGAATTCCTTTTTGAGCAAAATTCCGAGAGTATGCATCATTCCGCCTCTGCTTCTTCTTGCAGGAAGTATTCCGAAAGCTGATTGTCACGCAAATCGTCGACGACGAGGTCGGCTTCCACCACTCCGCCGCGAATGACTATCGCGCGGTCGCATATGCGCCGCACAGCGTCGAGGTTGTGCGTGGAAAAAAGTATGGTGTTGCCCTGCGCGGCATAATCTTTCATAAACTGCGAAACCGCGTTCATTGTGCGCGGGTCGAGACCGAGCATGGGTTCGTCAAGCACCCACAGTTCGGGATTGTGGATAAGACTTCCCATCATGCAGATTTTCTGTTTCATACCGTGCGAGTAACTGCTGATGAGGTTTGCGATTTTGTCGCCAAGCATAAAACATTTCTGCAACTCTTCCAGCCTTTTGTCGCGCACGTCGGCGGGAACGCCGTATATATCCGCCATAAAAGCCACATATTCGAGCCCCGTCATTTTGACGAAAACGGCGTGGTTGTCCGTAACAAACCCGAACTTTTGTTTTGCCTTCATACCGTCGCCCTTGACGGAATGACCGAGAACGGTGATTTCGCCTTCCTTGAAAGGCAGTATCCCCGTCAGACATTTGAGCGTAGTCGACTTGCCCGCGCCGTTGACGCCGAGCAGTCCGACTATTTCTCCCCTGCGGCACACAAAGGATACGTTTTTCACCGCATAATCCTTTGCACGCGGATATTTTTTGCTGAGATTGTCTATTTTCACCACCACGTCGTCGCAGGCGTCCGTGCAACCGTTCGTCTCCGTACAGGTTGCGGCGCTCTGTTCGGTCGCGGCTGAATTATCGTCACCGTCGTATACTTTTTCTTCCATCATTACCTCGCGTCAGTATATGAAAGTTTTTCCCTCTGCGTTTCGGCAATGCGCGTTTAATCGACAAAAAGCGACATATACCGAGAATTATAGATATAATATTAGCATTAAGAATCGTTTATGGCAGGCAAAATGACCATATATTACTGTCTCTTATACACATCTCCGAGCCCACGAGACCCT
>ENA-OYZA01000546-OYZA01000546.1-human-gut-metagenome-genome-assembly--contig:-NODE-546-length-13435-cov-13.841181_pt1 | contig 13435 bp, 9 predicted proteins | sample MGYA00243257_ERZ653465 | MGnify/ENA primary metagenome ERZ653465 (study PRJEB26926, sample SAMN06164939) | human gut metagenome | biome: ENVO:00009003; feature: ENVO:2100002; material: ENVO:00002003...
TCTGTGGACTGTGTGCTGATTGGGTTTGATGGAGAGCAGTTCCGTGTCCTGTTGGTAAGGCAGGTGGGGAAACAGTCCGAGGACGGATATAATAACATGAAGTTGCCGGGCAGCCTTATCTATGACGATGAGGATCTGGATGAGGCGGCCAAGCGGGTGTTGAATGAGTTGACGGGCCTGAAGAATGTGAAGCTTACCCAGTTTAAGGCGTATGGATCGAAAGACCGTACCCGTAACCCTAAGGATGTGCTGTGGCTGGAACGTTTTCATCGTTTGGACGAGAAGAAAATAGACCGCATTGTGACTATCGCTTACCTGACACTGGTGAAGATTGACAGACGGTTCGAACAGCTGTCTGATAAATACGATGCTTGCTGGACACCTGTGACGGAGGTGAAAAGCCTGGCGTTCGACCATTTCCAGATTTTGCAGGATGCATTGGTGCATATACGCCATTATGTGGAATATGCTCCTTCCGCAATGTTCGACTTGCTTCCCCGGAAGTTTACGGCGGCCCAGTTGCGGACTGTCTATCAGTTGATTTATGATAAGGTGTTTGACGTAAGGAACTTCCATAAGAAGATAGCGTTGATGCCATATGTAGTACCTTTGGAAGAAAAACAGGTAGGTGTATGCCACAGGGCGGCACGCTTCTATAAGTTCGACCGTTCAATATATAATAAGTCGGGAACGAAGTGATAACAGACAGATAACTTTAGCCTTGTTGTGATTGCTGTGAGAATACTCCGCCTGGTCGTTTCGGGGAATCGGTATATGCTTTGGGATTCTTCACCGGCCTTTCCTTGGAAGGATAATGCTGATGCATCGGGACAGAGACTATTATTTTTAAATTCTTAATTTTCAATTTAAATGTACCTATTAGGTTATGATATTGGCAGTTCGTCGGTAAAGGCGAGTTTGGTAAATGCAGAGACCGGAAAGTGTGTTTCTTCTGCATTCTTCCCTAAAACAGAGGCTGCTATTATGGCTGCCCGCCCCGGATGGGCTGAGCAGGATCCGCAAAATTGGTGGGAAAATCTGAAATTGTCAACTCAGGCTGTCATGGCCGGGAGTGGGATCGGTCCGGATGGAATTGCCGCTATCGGTATCTCTTATCAGATGCACGGACTGGTTTGTGTGGATAAAGGGCAAAATGTATTACGTCCGGCTATTATATGGTGTGACTCACGGGCGGTTCCATACGGGCAGAAAGCGTTTGAGGCATTGGGGGAAACGCAATGTCTTTCTCATCTGCTGAACTCTCCGGGGAATTTTACCGCTTCCAAACTGGCATGGATTAAAGAGAATGAGCCTGCTGTATACGAACGTATTTATAAAATAATGCTGCCCGGCGATTATATCGCTATGAAACTGACGGGGGATATTTGTACCACGGTGTCCGGTTTGTCCGAAGGGATGTTCTGGGATTTTCAGGCAAATGATGTCGCGGGCTTCCTGATGGATTATTATGGATTCGACCGTTCGCTGATAGCTGATATCAAACCGACTTTTGGCGAGCAGGGGCGTGTAAATGCATGGGCTGCCAAAGAATTGGGCCTGAAAGAGGGAATTCCTGTAACCTATCGCGCCGGAGACCAGCCTAATAATGCTTTGTCGCTCAATGTGTTCAATCCGGGAGAGATTGCTTCTACGGCAGGAACATCGGGAGTGGTATATGGCGTGAACGGTGAGGTGAATTATGATCCGAAATCCCGGGTGAATACTTTTGCCCATGTAAATCATACTGCCGAGCAGACCCGTCTGGGAGTGTTGTTGTGTATCAATGGTACCGGTATATTGAATTCGTGGGTGAAACGTAATGTGGCTCCCGAAGGTATTTCTTACAGTGATATGAACAGGCTGGCGGCACAGGCTCCTGTCGGCAGTGCCGGAGTAAGTATTCTTCCTTTTGGCAACGGGGCGGAGCGTATGCTGGAAAATAAAGAGACAGGATGCTCTATATGTGGAGTTAATTTTAACCTGCATGGAAAGCAGCATATTGTTCGTGCCGCACAGGAAGGGATCGTGTTCTCGTTTAAATACGGCATTGATATCATGGAGCAGATGGGTATCCCTGTACAGAAGATTCATGCCGGACATGCCAATATGTTTCTCAGTCCTATCTTCCGCGAAACGTTGGCGGGAGTGACAGGGGCTGTAATCGAACTGTATGACACGGATGGATCGGTGGGCGCCGCCAAGGGGGCCGGCATAGGCGCGGGTGTTTATAAAGATAACAACGAGGCATTTGCCACATTGGAAAAACTGGAGGTGATAGAGCCTGATGTGGCACAGCGTACTGCTTACGATGATGCGTATGCCCGCTGGAAATCCAATCTGGAGAGAGCGATGGCTGCCTTTTAAGGACCTTCGGATAAAGAAATGGCTATTCCGCCTGCGTGTTGAAAAAAAAATAGTAGATAAATTAGAACAAGTTATTAAAATAAGTAAAGAATTATGGCTACAAAAGAGTATTTTCCCGGTATAGGAAAGATTAAATTTGAAGGTAAGGAAAGTAAGAACCCGATGGCGTTCCGTTATTATGATGCTGAAAAGGTAATTAACGGCAAGAAGATGAAAGACTGGTTGAAGTTTGCTATGGCATGGTGGCATACGTTGTGTGCCGAGGGCGGTGACCAGTTTGGCGGCGGAACAAAGAAATTCCCTTGGAACGGTGATGCCGATAAGGTGCAGGCTGCCAAGAATAAGATGGATGCCGGCTTTGAATTCATGCAGAAAATGGGAATCGAATATTATTGTTTCCATGATGTGGACTTGTGTGAGGAAGCCGATACAATCGAGGAATATGAAGCGAATCTGAAAGAGATAGTTGCTTATGCCAAACAGAAACAGGCTGAAACCGGAATCAAATTGTTATGGGGTACGGCAAATGTTTTCAGTCACGCACGCTATATGAACGGGGCTGCTACAAACCCCGAATTTGATGTGGTTGCCCGCGCTGCTGTCCAGATAAAGAACGCTATTGACGCTACCATCGAACTGGGTGGCTCCAATTACGTGTTCTGGGGTGGACGTGAAGGGTATATGTCTTTATTGAATACAGATCAGAAGCGTGAGAAAGAACATCTGGCTCAGATGTTGACCATCGCTCGCGATTATGCCCGGAGCAAAGGATTTACAGGTACTTTCCTGATTGAACCCAAACCGATGGAGCCGACTAAGCATCAATATGATGTGGATACCGAAACTGTGGTAGGGTTCTTGAAAACTCACGGACTGGACAAGGATTTCAAGGTGAACATTGAAGTGAATCATGCTACTTTGGCTGGTCATACATTTGAACATGAACTGGCTGTTGCGGTAGATAACGGAATGTTGGGATCTATTGACGCTAACCGTGGCGATTATCAGAACGGATGGGATACAGACCAGTTCCCTATCGACAATTACGAACTGACCCAGGCCATGATGCAGATTATCCGCAACGGCGGTTTGGGTAATGGCGGTACCAACTTTGATGCCAAGACACGTCGTAACTCTACTGATCTGGAAGATATCTTTATCGCCCATATTGCAGGTATGGACGCTATGGCGCGTGCATTGGAAAGTGCTGCTGCTTTGCTTAATGAATCTCCTTACTGCAAGATGTTGTCAGATCGCTATGCTTCATTCGACAGTGGCAAAGGCAAAGAATTTGAAGAAGGCAAGCTGACACTGGAAGACGTAGTGGCTTATGCTAAGCAGAATGGTGAGCCCAAGCAAGTAAGCGGTAAACAGGAATTGTACGAAGCCATCGTAAATATGTATTGCTGATCCGGCCGGAATGGTATTGCACAAGTTTTACCCTTGCAGACCTTTTTTAAGAAGGAGGGCTGTGCAATGAAGTCTGAATGAATTCTGCTAACGGATTATTAAAGAATAAACGGCTGTACACCGTCAGGTGGCAGCCGTTTTTATATTTGTTAGAGGGATATTTATGAAATAATACTCGCCTATATCGAAAATAATATCTACCTTTGCGGCTGCTAAATTACTAAGTTTATTGAATTTATATGATAAAAAAACTATTATCCGTACTGGTCTTAGTTTTTGCCCTCTCGGGTTCTGTGCTTGCACAGCAATCTATGAGTGACCAACAGGTGTTGGAATATGTGAAGACGGGCATGCAACAAGGAAAAGACCAACGTCAGATTGCTACAGAGTTAGCCCGTAGAGGAGTGACACAAGAACAGGCTAAGCGTGTAAAGAAACTTTATGAACAGCAAAATGGGTCTGCTGATAAAGACGCAAATGCAACGATGCAAAATCGGAACCGTTTGCGTGAAAAGACAAAGACGCAGGAAGATATCTATGTAACAGAGAATTTTACTTTCAACCAACGTCCGGCAGCGGACAGAGTGGTAGGGAAGAACTCGTCGGACAGTGTTTCTGCCAATCGCTATTACGAGGGGATGGGCATGGGCGATATGGAAGAAATGCAGAAGGATAAGGTGTACGGACGGGACATTTTTGAAACCAGAAACCTTACATTCGAGCCGAGTGTGAATCTGGCTACTCCTCCTAATTACCGTCTGGGGCCGGGTGATGAGGTAATCATTGATATCTGGGGTACAAACCAGGCCACCATCCGCGATAATGTATCTCCGGACGGATCTATCACGATCCCCGATTTGGGATTGATTTATCTGAACGGCATGACTATTGCCGAAGCCAACCAATATTTGCGTAAAGAACTGAATAAGATTTATGCAGGGCTTGATAATGAACAGAACCCGTCCTCACAAATCAAGGTTACTTTGGGAAACAGCCGGACGATCCAGGTGAACGTGATGGGGGAAGTGTTCCAACCGGGAACTTATGCATTGTCTTCTTTCTCTACCGTGTTTCATGCACTGTACCGTGCCGGTGGCGTGAGCGATATCGGTAGCTTGCGCAATATACAAGTAGTGCGCGGAGGACAGAAAATCGCTACCGTAGATGTGTACGATTTTATTATGAAAGGTAAAATCAATGATGATATCCGCTTGCAGGAAGGCGATGTGATCATCGTTCCTCCATACGAGGCGTTGGTTAGCATAGAGGGTAATGTGAAACGCCCCATGAAATACGAGATGAAAAACAACGAAAGTGTTGCCACGTTGTTGAAGTATGCCGGTGGATTTTCGGGGGATGCCTATACCCGTTCTCTCCGCATGATTCGTCAAAACGGAAAGGAGTATCAGATTTATACGATTGATGATATTGATTATTCCGTATTCCAGGTAAAAGATGGTGATGCGCTGACTGCTGAAGCTATTCTGGACCGTTTTGAGAACAAGCTTGAAATCAAGGGGGCTGTCTATCGTCCGGGCATTTATCAGTTCGGAGGAACCTTGAATACAGTCCGCCAACTGGTGGAAAAGGCTGAAGGCCTTATGGGTGATGCCTTTACAGGACGTGCGGTGTTGCATCGCGAGCGCGAGAATCTGAAGAAAGAGGTTATTCAAGTAGATATAAAAGGCATCATGGACGGTACTGCACCCGATGTACCTTTGCAGCGTAATGATGTGCTTTATATTCCCAGTATTCATGACTTGGAGGATGTGGGAAGCATCATGGTGTATGGTGAGGTTGCCCGTCCGGGTGAGTTCGCTTTTGCCGACAATACTACTTTGGAGGATATTATAATCCAGGCTGGCGGATTGATGGAGTCGGCTTCTACCGTCCGTGTGGATGTTTCCCGCCGTATCAAGGATAGCAAAGGTACGGAAGCGGTTTCCACCATAGGGCAAATGTACTCGTTTTCTCTGAAAGACGGTTTTGTGATAGACGGAGAACCGGGCTTTGTGTTGCAACCGTACGATCAGGTATATGTGCGTAAGAGCCCTGCTTATCAGAAACAGGTGAATGTGCAGGTGACCGGTGAGGTTTTGTATGAAGGTGATTATGCGCTGACAGAGAAGAGCGAACGTCTTTCCGATTTGATCAAGAAGGCAGGTGGAGTGACTCCGTTTGCTTATATCAAAGGGGCCCGTTTAAGCCGTCGTATCAATGCCGATGAACGCAAACGTATGGAAACGGTTCTGGACATGGCCAAGACTGGAAAGGACTCCATTGATGTCAACCGGCTGGATTTGGGAGATATCTATTATGTGGGTATCGATTTGGAAAAAGCGATGCTTAAACCCGGCTCCAGTGCGGATATCGTATTGCGTGAGGGGGATGTGATTGAAATTCCCGAATACAACAACACGGTACGTATCAGCGGGGCTGTGATGTATCCCAATACCGTTTCATTTGAAGATGGCAAGACGTTGAAATATTATATCGAGCAGGCCGGAGGTTACGGTTTCCGTGCGAAGAAGAGCAAGGCGTATATTGTATATATGAACGGTCAGGTGAAGAGAGCGAAGAAGGGTAGCCGTGAGCTGATCCAGCCGGGCTGTGAGGTGATTGTTCCGGTGAAGGAAAAGAGCAACTGGTCTTTGCAGAACACTTTGTCCATAGCAACCACCAGTGCGTCGTTGGCTACTATGATTGCATCTATTGCTAATATCTTAAAATAGAAACAGTATGGCGGAAGATAAGAATTATACGAATAATACGGAAAGACCACGGGAAGACGAGGAGTTGGAAATTGATTTGATGGAGTATGTCCGTAAGTTGTGGGCTGCCCGAAAGATGCTGCTGAAGGTTGCCGGAATAGGTGCTATTGTAGGGGTGATTATCGCTCTGAGTATTCCCAAGCAATATACGGTGGAAGTGACATTGTCTCCCGAATCCGGTAAAAGCGGAGGGGGGAGCCTGTCGGGAATGGCTGCCATGCTGGGGATCGGAGGCATGAGTCTGGGCAGTGAGGCGGATGCGTTGAACGTATCTCTTTTCCCGGATATAGTAGCGTCTACTCCTTTCATTCTGGAACTGTTTAATGCACATGTCACTACGTTGGACGGTGAGGTGGATACTACTTTTGTAGCTTATCTCGATGAGCAGAAAGCTCCGTGGTGGGGTGCTGTTATGGGATTGCCCGGGGCGGCTATAGGCGGGGTGAAATCTCTCTTCTCCGATAAGGAAGAGGAAGAAGGGAACAGGCTGGATCCTTTCCACCTGACAGAAGATCAGGCGAAGAAAGTGGAAGCCATGCGTAAGGCGATTACTGCTGATGTGGATAAGAAAACCGGCATCACCACAGTGACGGTGACTTTGCAGGACCCGATGGTTACGGCCGCCATTACAGACACGGTAGTGGTGAAGCTTCAGGAGTATATCACAGCGTACAGGGTCTCCAAAGCCCAGCAGGATTGTGCTTATCTGGAACAATTGTATAAGGAACGCCAGCAGGAGTATTATGTAGCCCAGCAGAATTATGCCAATTACATGGATGCCAACAAGGGGGTTGTCCTTCAAAGTGCTTTGACGGAGAGAGAACGGTTGCAGAATGATATGAATCTGGCATATCAGGTGTATAGCCAGGTGGCTACCCAATTGCAGGTGGCACGGGCCAAAGTACAGGAGGCCAAACCTGTATTTGCCGTTGTGGAACCTGCCAGTGTGCCGTTGCTGCCTTCGGGAACCAGCAAGAAGGTGATTCTTGTCGGATTTATTTTCCTGGCAGTGGCGGGCGCTTCCGCATGGATCTTGTTCGGACGTGAATTCTTTGAAAATCTGAAGGAGGGGCTTAATGCTCCTCAGGAGGGGATGGAGAAGAAGTGATATAAAGATATTGACCTATAAAAACAGGGTGCATCTCTTTCGTAGGAGGTGCACCCTGTTTTTATAGGTCAATCTTCGGAAATGTTGTCCTGAACGTTACGATAGTCCGGTGTGCAGTTTTCGGCTTCTTTAATTTCACTGGCAAAAACCGGACAAACGCAGAATCAAAACAGCCTTTAATATAAACTTTGATTAAAGTCGAAATCCGTTTGATAGTCTTTCAATCTCGGATGTTTCTTGTCCTTGTCGGACAAAATAACCTTGTCGGCCGGAAGTCGCCAGTCTATGCCTAGATCGGGGTCATCCCATGCGATTCCTCCTTCGCTTTGCGGAGCATAATAATGGTCACACTTGTATTGGAACAACACCTCGTCACTTAGTACCGCAAAGCCGTGTGCGAATCCGCGGGGGATAAAAAACTGCCGGTGATTCTCTCCGGTCAATTCTACAGCCACATGCTTCCCGAAAGTGGGAGAACCTTTCCGGATATCTACAGCCACATCCAGTACCGCTCCCTTGATCACACGCACCAGCTTGCTTTGTGTGAAAGGAGGTTTCTGGAAATGCAGGCCGCGTAATACACCATAAGTGGAGAAACTCTCATTATCCTGTACAAATGTAGTCCTGCATACTTTTTCTTCAAATTCACGTCCCGAGAAGCTTTCAAAGAAATACCCTCTTGCATCATTAAAAATACGGGGTTCCAAAATGAAAACCCCGTCTATTGCTGTTTTTATAACTTCCATTATTCTAATCCCAGTTCTTTTATAACTTTCAGTAAATATTGTCCGTATTGGTTTTTAAGCATCGGCTGGGCCAGTTCCTGCATCTTTTCCGGGGTAATCCAGCCTTTTCTCAAAGCTATGCCCTCAAGGCATGCCACTTTCAGCCCCTGGCGCTTTTCAATGACTTCGATGTAGGTACTTGCCTCGGCCAGCGAGTCGTGAGTACCGGTATCCAGCCATGCGAAACCTCTGCCCAATGTCTGTACTTTCAATTCCTTGTCCTGAAGAAATTGCTGGTTTACGGTGGTGATTTCCAGTTCTCCCCGTGCCGAAGGCTTGATATTCTTGGCTACTTCCACCACCTTGTTGGGATAGAAATAGAGTCCCACCACGGCATAGTTGGACTTAGGTTGGGCAGGTTTTTCTTCAATAGAGAGGCAGTTGCCTTCCTTGTCGAATTCCGCTACGCCATATCTTTCGGGGTCACTGACCCAATAGCCGAATACCGTTGCTTTCTTGTCCTCTTCGGCAGCACGTACGGATTCTCTCAACATGGCGGACAGACCGTTGCCGTGGAATATGTTATCACCCAGTACAAGGCAGACGGAATCATTTCCGATGAATTTCTCGCCGATGATGAAAGCCTGAGCCAGTCCGTCGGGCGAAGGCTGTTCCGCATATTCAAAGCGTACTCCGAAATCGCTTCCGTCTCCTAACAGTCTTTTGAAGCTCGGTAAGTCGTATGGGGTGGAGATAATGAGTATTTCCCGTATGCCGGCCAGCATAAGTACCGATATAGGATAATAAATCATGGGTTTGTCGAAGACAGGCAGCAGCTGTTTGGATACTCCTTTGGTAATAGGATAGAGGCGCGTGCCCGAACCTCCGGCTAGTACAATACCTTTCATATCTTTTTATTTTTTATATGTCCCTACGATTTGGATTAATAGGCGTTTTTCTCGCCCCGGAACATGTTGGTTACTGTTTTTATCATGATGCGGATGTCGAGCAGGAAAGTCCAGTTCTCAATATACCACAAGTCTCTTCTTACCCTGCCTTCCATTTGGGAAAGTTCTTTGGTTTCTCCCCGGTAGCCGGTGACTTGCGCCCATCCGGTAATTCCGGGTTTGACAAGGTGGCGCATCATGTATTTGTTAATCAGTTGGGAATATTCCTCTGTATGTTTCAGCATATGGGGTCTGGGACCTACAATGGACATCTCTCCTTTGAATACATTAATGAATTGCGGCAGTTCGTCCAGATTGCTTTTGCGCAGGAAGTTGCCGAACTTGGTCTTGCGGGGATCATTCTTGGTAGCCTGCAATGAATCGGACAATGCGTTCACTTTCATGGAACGGAACTTATAGCATTTAAAGATTTTCCCGTTTTCCCCGTTTCTCTCCTGTTTGAAGAATATGGGACCAGGTGAGGTAATTTTAATAATAAGACCTACAATCAGGTACATAAATGGAAAAATTGTAAGTAAAAACAGAGAGGAAAATGTCAAATCAAATAACCGTTTTGCCAGTCTGTTTACCGGGTTCTGCAACGGCTCGGTACGGATGGACAATACAGGAACTTCACCCAATAATTCCAGTTGCAGCTGACGCTTTATGTAATTACGTACATGAGGTACGCTATAGAAGCGGATCAGATTGTTCTCGCAATAGTTCATGATGGCCAGAATATCATCCTTTCTGCTGGATGGCAGACCACAGTACAGTTCGTGCACGGTGTTATGGGATAACCATTCAAATAATTGGTTTACAGGACCTTTAAAGGGAATTTCTTCGGGGTAATTAGAGTCCTTCTCATCATAGAAAATGCCTAAAACCCTGTATCCGTAAGTCAAATCGTTCAACGTATGGTACAGCTCCACCATATTGTCCCCGTCGCCTATCAGTACAGTGGTGTGCAGGTTCCTGCCACTGCGGCGGAACATTTTCACAAAGAACCGCAATGTCAGTCGCCATCCTATAGCTAAAGGTATGAAAGACAGATAGAAAGCAAGCAGATAGATGCGTGAGAAGTTATCTACCTTAATAATGGCCAGCACCGTGAGGAAGATGACTACATGCAAACTGATTGTTCCTAACAGGCGGCCTACAATCTGTTCCGGACGCACTATGCGGTTGTGCAGTATGACCCCAAAGATGGATATGCAGGGAATATAGCACAGGTTGGAAGTCAGCAGGTAGGTTTTCAATGAAATATGGGCTATGGCCTGTGAATCTATTCCTTTCAGAATAAAAAACACAAGTATCATAGAAAGGTTCAACAAGGCAAAATCACCTAATATCGCTACTAGTTTAATTATATCAGAGTTTTCAGTTGTCGGTTGTTTCATGACAAAAAAAATGTTAGTCGTATGCAAATATAGGACATATAAATTAAAACGCAATACTTTTTTTAAAAAATAATACTTATCTTTGCGGTCATACAACGTAAAAAATGAATCATATGAACATCAAGAATAATCACCTCGTTATAATGGCCGGAGGTGTTGGAAGCCGTTTCTGGCCGATGAGTACTCCTGATTATCCTAAGCAATTTATTGATGTACTGGGTTGCGGCCGTACATTGATCCAACTTACGGCTGACCGTTTTCAGGGGATCTGTCCTCCGGAAAATATTTGGGTGGTGACATCAGAGAAGTATGCGGATACTGTAAAGGAGCAGTTGCCCGATATTGCTGATGATCATATCCTGCGTGAGCCTTGCCGTCGCAATACGGCTCCTTGTATAGCATACGTCAGTTGGAAAATAAAGGCACGTAATCCTAAGGCCAATATGGTGGTGACCCCCAGCGACCACATTGTGATGAATATCGCGGAGTTTCAGCGGGTGATTAATTCGGCGATGAATTTTACGGCCGATTCGGACGCTATCCTTACCCTGGGCATGAAACCTACCCGTCCTGAGACGGGCTACGGTTACATTGAAGCTGATCTCAGTGTACCTTCTACCGCCAATAAGGAGGTATTCCGGGTGTATTCTTTTAAAGAGAAACCCGATCTGGAAACAGCCCGGCGCTATATTCAAAAAAATAATTTCTTCTGGAATGCCGGTATTTTTGTGTGGAATGTAAATACGGTGGTGAACGCCCTGCGCGTATATCAGCCTGCCATTTCGAAGGTGTTCGAGCGTTTGCTTCCTTATTATTATACGGACAAGGAGCAGGAAATGATTGACCGGAATTTCCCTTTGTGCGAGAACATTTCGGTGGATTATGCCATTATGGAGAAGGCGGATGAGATTTTTGTCCTTCCTGCCAGCTTTGGGTGGAGTGATCTGGGTACTTGGGGATCATTGCACGAGAATTTGCCGAAAGATGCCCATAATAATACGCAGATAGGTGAGAATATAAAGTTGTATGAAACCCGTAACTGTGTGATTCACACTACACAGGAAAAGAGGGTGGTGGTACAGGGACTGGACGGATATATCGTTGCTGAGAAGAATAACACATTGCTGATCTGCCGGTTGAGCGAGGAACAGCGCATCAAAGAATTTTCGGCGGAGTAAATATTCTTTCTTGTATATATTTTATTTCTGCATACATGGAGTGTATGCTGTCTGTCATCTGCCGTTCTGTTTGGTCATTCCGCCCTTTGCCATGCCGAAAGGCAGATAGCAGTAGATAGCTATGTGATATGAAATAACCAAGAGGGCTTGCATAAGGCCATTTACAATAAACGAAATGAAAAAAGTAGCTTTAATTTCAGGTATTACAGGTCAGGACGGTTCTTTCCTGGCAGAGTTTTTGATTGAAAAGGGATATGAGGTTCACGGTATTCTGCGCCGTTCTTCTTCATTCAATACCGGTCGTATCGAACATCTTTATCTGGACGAGTGGGTTCGTGATATGCAAAAGACCCGTCTGGTGAATCTGCATTGGGGGGATATGACCGACAGTAGTTCGCTGATACGTATCATTCAGGCTGTACAGCCCGATGAAATCTATAATCTGGCTGCTCAGAGCCATGTGAAAGTAAGTTTCGATGTACCCGAGTACACTGCGGAAGCGGATGCGGTAGGCACGCTGCGTATGTTGGAAGCGGTCCGTATTCTGGGCCTGGAAAAGAAGACCAAGATTTATCAGGCATCGACTTCCGAATTGTTCGGACTGGTACAGGAAGTGCCTCAGAAGGAAACGACTCCCTTCTATCCCCGTTCTCCGTATGGGGTGGCCAAGCAGTATGGTTTCTGGATTACCAAGAACTATCGTGAAAGTTACGGTATGTTTGCCGTGAACGGCATCCTGTTCAACCATGAGAGTGAACGCCGTGGTGAAAACTTTGTAACACGCAAGATTACTTTGGCTGCCGCACGTATAGCCCAGGGATATCAGGACAAGCTGTATCTGGGAAATCTGGATTCTTTGCGCGACTGGGGCTATGCCAAGGATTATGTGGAGTGTATGTGGATGATTCTTCAGCACGATACTCCCGAAGATTTTGTCATTGCGACCGGCGAATACCATACGGTGCGCGAGTTCTGTACCTTGGCCTTCAAGGAAGTGGGCATTGAATTGCGCTGGGAAGGCAAAGGGGTGGATGAAAGAGGTATCGATGTGGCGACGGGCAAGGAACTGGTTGCCGTCGATCCTAAGTATTTCCGTCCCGCCGAAGTGGAGCAGTTGTTGGGTGATCCCACTAAAGCCAAAACGTTGCTGGGCTGGAATCCCCGTAAGACTTCTTTCCCCGAACTGGTGAAAATCATGGTGAAGCATGATATGAAGTTCGTGAAGAAACTGTATTTAAAGGCTCAAATAGCAGAATAATGGAAAAAACAGCCAAGATATATGTAGCAGGCCACCACGGACTGGTGGGGTCTGCTATATGGAATAATTTGCAGCAAAAGGGATATACCAATCTGGTAGGCCGTTCTCACAAAGAACTGGATTTGCTGGACGGGCAGGCTGTGAAGAAGTTTTTTGATGAAGAGCAGCCCCAGTATGTCATTCTGGCAGCGGCACATGTGGGCGGCATTATGGCGAACAGTCTTTACCGTGCCGATTTTATTTATCAGAACTTGCAGATTCAGCAGAATGTGAT
>ENA-OYZA01000561-OYZA01000561.1-human-gut-metagenome-genome-assembly--contig:-NODE-561-length-13273-cov-5.277879_pt1 | contig 13273 bp, 5 predicted proteins | sample MGYA00243257_ERZ653465 | MGnify/ENA primary metagenome ERZ653465 (study PRJEB26926, sample SAMN06164939) | human gut metagenome | biome: ENVO:00009003; feature: ENVO:2100002; material: ENVO:00002003...
GATGTCTTAGGGTCTCGTGGGCTCGGAGATGTGTATAAGAGACAGTCTACAACCATCATGAATGACAATCTCATCATTACCATAGGCCGTCAATTCGGAAGCGGAGGACGAGAAATAGGAAAACGTTTGGCCGATTTATTCGGCATAGCTTATTACGATAAAGAATTAATCAACGAGGCTTCGAAATCGAGCGGACTCAGCACCGAGTATTTCGAGAAAGCCGACGAGCGGGCTCCAAGCGCTTTATTAAATTCTTTTTCAATAAACTGGCTCACAGGAGCAGGAGGAATATGGGGCGACGGAGGTCTATCGAATGAATACATTTTCAAATTTCAATCCGACGTCATTCGTCATTTGGCCGAAACTCAATCGTGTGTCATCGTCGGACGTTGCGCCGATTATATTCTCAGACAATACCCACGATGTTACAATGTATTTATACATGCTCCCCTTGAAGACAGAATCGAGAGAATCATCAGCCGCTCACAAGGAATGACTCGAAAAGAGGCTATCGAACTCGCCGAAAAGAAAAATAAATTAAGAGCTTCTTATTACAATTTTTATACCGATAAGGGTTGGGGAGTAGCCTCTTCATACGACCTTTCTATCGATTCCTCTATATTGGGCAGTGAAGAGACAGCCATATTTATCCGCGATTTTATCCAAAAGAAAGACGGGAGGCCTAAATGGGAGAAAAAGAAATAGGTATCAATTCTCTTTCTCTTTCAAGTAATCGGAACAAAGAGAATAAATAATACCATCAACGATTCCTATGGTAGGAACCCATATTTCTCGTGCGCCGATATGCGTCGCTATTTGTAAATAAATATCGGCGGCAGGTACAATCACGTCGGCTCGGTCGGGTTTCAATGCAAAACGGTCGATACGTTCCACGATCGAATAGCTATTCAACTCATTCCTCAGGGTCAAAAGCTGCTCCACAGACAATGGCTCCCGAGCAGATACGCCAGCCAAATGATGCAGTTTATTGATATTACCACCCGATCCGATAATAGAGATATGCCGATACGTTTCCTTCAAACGCTTTAAATCCCTATACATACGGAACAATTCACTACGACTCAGTTTTTTATTCAAAATACGTACAGTTCCTATATTATAAGATTGAGATTGGAGTAACGAACGGTCACTAATTATACTTATCTCGGTACTTCCGCCACCAACATCGACATAGATAAAATCGCCCTCCTGTTCCAGCTCGTCCACGATATGACTGTCATATACGATACGTGCTTCTTCAAGACCATTAATAATTTCGATATTTATTCCACTTCTCTCCGAGATATACCGGACAATATCGGCTCCATTCGAAGAATCCCGCATAGCCGACGTAGCACAAGCCCGATAAGACAAGACATTATAAACCTGCATCAGCTGAGAAAAAGCATGCATGAGACGTAATAATTTTTCTGTCTTCTCCGTAGAAATACGACCTTTTGTAAAAGTATCTTGTCCCAATCGCAGCGGTACACGCACAATAAAAACTTTCGATAAATCCGATACACTCTCTCCCGGATAAATACCTTTGATAAGCAATCTCACTGCATTCGAGCCAATATCTATGGCCGCAAAATTAAGTCTGTCCATAAAGTTTCTCATTCTATAAGCGAAGATAATCATTTCCCGGATAAAACATATCGATTAAAAATAAAGTCTCATTCAAAAACATATAATTTATAATCGCTCCAAAAATGAACTTTCATTCAACATCACTTGTTTTTACCTTGAAAACCATAGTAGAAGAACAAATTTGCGCAATAAATGAAGTGATTGGTTATACTTGGGCAATTGCGCAGTTTCCCCAAAGCGGGAAACAGGAGACTCCTTCCCATTTTTATTTTCAAAAATTCAATCAATAGCTTCGGAAGGAGTCTCTTTTTCAAAGAATATCATCATGCCAAAATAGAGCCGCATACCGGGTGTACCTTTACGAAAAATTACCAGCTCTATGAAATCGAGAATTACATTTAACGGCATGAACCGTTATTCCCCACCGAACTCGGCACAGCCGGGAGATTGCACAGCTATTGTCAATTTACGAAATCAATCAAACTGCCTCAAACCTGTCGGGACACCGGAATATCTATACACTCCGGAAAAGAAAAACCATCGGCTCGTCTATGTTCATATCTGCTACGACGGAGAGCATCATATAACGGAAAATGAAAATACCTTGTATTATGAGGCTCTGATAAAAAAAGAAAACGGAAATATCCAAAAAGAATCAAGCCAGTTGTTCGAGCTAAACGACCTACAAGTTCTGTCTATTCAATCCATAGGAAACACACTCATAATCATCTGTACCGAAAGTATATACTATTTACTTTATAAAGAGGGAAAATATATCTTTTTGGGTGAAAAGCCCGACATACCTGAAATTTCATTTTTCCCTTATGTAGAATATACCGATGCCTACTTCGTAAGCGAATATACCTTTCAACATGGATACAGCAATCCGACCCGACTCGACACCGAAGACATCAATTATTACAACGATGCTTACTACAATGCATTCTTTCAGCTACAAGAAAAAGCATGGAAACGGCACTATTTCATACAACCCATACTCATACGTTATGCCCTCACTTTATATGATGGGAGCCGAATTTTTTCATCGGCTCCGGTCATGGTCTCTTTGCCACACCCCATACAACCCTATCAAATGAGCATACGGTTGAAAAATTCAAACAATCTTTGCTTAGGTTCTCATGAAGGACAAATCATCGCCGGGAATTATAGCCTGAAATATTATATTCATCAATTCAATCTCGACAACTGGAAAGATATCGTAAGAAGTATAGACTTTTTTGTCTCTCCCGAAGCCACGATCTTCGAACCCGATCAAAAACAACAAGGCCTTAAATTTACGATCGAACGTACAGAAGAAAACGAAACGATCTCTTTTCTACTGAAAGGAGACATCTCGTTTCTCGACCTAAAAGAGATAAAGAAACGCTACTTACAAGATTCTCTATTTTATAAAATAGCGACCATAGAGGATTGGAGCGACTGGAAGGAAGGTGAATCGTACGCCATAGAAAATAAAATACGGCCAGATTTACTCATACACGAGGAGGTTCTTTCGCCAGATAATACGACACTGCTTTCTACGGGAGCACATGTCAGCTATATACACAACAAAAGACTACACATAGCCAACTTAAAGAAAAAACTTTTTCCCGGATTTCCCCTCAGTCTGTTCAACGTGGGAAACAAAAATGCCGAGACTGTCGATGCTTATATCTGCACTTATCTCAAAACCGAAAGAGGAGAATGCAAAGTCGTTTGGCACGGGAAATCGAACTATTTCTTCAATCAACTTTCACCTCTGATTTCTTACCCCGACAGTAACGCCTATAAAATGGAAATCGTCGTAAAAAGCGAGAATACCCGATACAAGGGGAGCTTTCTACTGACAGCCTCCGAATATGAAAATAGGGCCGATTATCTCGACGAGACGCTCTCTGCAATCTCATTGGAAAACGATTCTCTGCCGGCCTCTACCCCACTCGATATACCCTTGTCCGAAAATGACACTTACACACAGCCTAATATACTGCGGGTTTCGGAACTCGAAAACCCGTTTATATTCCCGTCCGAACAAACTTATACCATCTCGAACGGAGAGATTACAGGCATAGCGACCATTACAGCAGCTTTATCGGAAGGACAGTTCGGTGAATTTCCCCTATACGTATTTACAGAAGAAGGAATATGGGCTCTGCAAAACGGAAACGGAATCGTATGTTACGGAGCACAACATCAACTGAATCGAGAGCCCATACTGCCGGAAAACCCTATCGTCCCGCTCGAAGATATGATTATGTTTACTACGGCAAAAGGATTATTTATCATACGAGGCTCCGAAATACAACAGCTCTTATCGTTCGACGAAACCGCCTGCGAAAACAATAGCCCAATCGCTCACCACGACATAGACTCTACATTAATTCCTGCGACCACCGATCAAACGACTTTATCTCAATTCATTCAAGGAAGTATCATCGCCTACAATACAATCGAAAAAGAATTGATATGTTGCAGGCCCGATCTCAAATATAGTCTCATTATCCATATTCCTTCTCTCTACATGTATCGCATAAGCCGACAGTACTCTTCCCTATTCTATGATGCCAGTCATCTACTCGCCCAAGACGCAGAAGGAAAAGTTTACGATTTACAAAAAGAATCAGCAGAGATAACCCCAATCGCACTCGTATCCCGCCCAATTACTCTCCAAAGTGAAGAGTACCAAAAATGGAGAGAAGTTTTCTGGCGGCTCTCAATGTCAGAAGGAAAGCTCTTGCTTTCTCTTTGGGGAGGCAATGATGCCGAAGGCAACTTTTCCAAAATCTGTGAAATATCGAGCGCATCAAAAGTAGCAGGGCAATTACCCATGCGTTTTACAGGACCGGCATATAAATATTTCAGGCTTATTCTTTGCGGGAACGTCTCCTCTGATTTCCATCTTTCGTCTGTCGATATCTACTCCGAAAACATCATCAGCAATCGGTTACGCTAATATAAAAGGGTAGGACTTATATAAGTCCTACCCTCCTATTCACATCTTACCGCAATCTACGGTTTATAGTTTTTCAATCCTCTCAAAGCTGCTGGATCGGTAGCCTCCTCGATACTCATAGCAAAGCCTCCACCCGGAGCACAAGGCTGAACGATACGAGTCTTGTTCGTCACAATATATTTACGAATCGTATAAGCCTGCGGGTTATCCTTATAATGGGCATCGGGAGCATCGGCATATATAGTTGCAATATACTTTTTCCCGGGCTCCAAGAAATCTAAGGAGAAACGAGCCGTATGCCCATTCTCATCGACCGTGGAACCTACATACCAATTATTACCCCCTTTTTCCCGGCGTGCCACCGTAATATAATCTCCCGGTTCTGCCTCCAAATAACGGCTGTCGTCCCAATCGACAGGCACATCTTTAATAAACTGAAAAGCATCGAGGAAACGATTATAATTTTCGGGTAAATCGGCGGCCATCTGCAAAGGACTATACATGGTCACGTATAAAGCCAGCTGCCGAGCCAGAGTAGAACGAACATAGCTGTGGTTATCGGGATTAAGTTTAGAAATATCCGTCTCGAAAATACCGGGAGTATAATCCATCGGACCTCCGATAAGCCGTGTAAACGGCAAAATAGTGGTATGGTCGGGATTATTGCCCCCGAACGATTCATACTCGGTTCCTCTCGCCGACTCGTTACCGATAAGATTGGGATAAGTACGGCTCAAACCCGTAGGACGAACAGCTTCATGGGCATTCACCATAATCTTATGCTTGGCGGCTTCGGTCAATGCATAAAGATAATGATTGACCATCCATTGTCCGTAATGATGTTCCCCACGAGGTATAATATCTCCCACATATCCACTCTTCACGGCATCATAGCCATGATCGTTCATAAACTGATATGCTTTCTCCATGTGCCGTTCATAATTACGAACCGAGCCCGAGGTCTCATGATGCATAATCATTTTCACTCCCTTCGATTTGGCGTACTGCTCTATTTCTTCTACATCGAAATCGGGATACGGTGTGATAAAATCGAATACATAGTCTTTCGACTTACCTATCCAATCTTCCCACCCGATGTTCCAACCTTCCACCAGCACAGCGTCAAATCCATGTTCTGCGGCAAAATCGATATATTCTTTTACATGCTCGGTATTAGCGGCATGACGTCCATTAGGCGTCAAACGAGAATAATCGACCAAATCGAGTTTCACATGAGGCAAATCGGTATAAGCCCAAGTACTTTTCCCGGTTATCATTTCCCACCATACACCTATATATTTCGTCGGTTTTATCCAACTCGTATCTTCATAGACACACGGTTCGTTCAAATTAAGAGTCATTTTGGATGCAAGAATATCACGCGCATCGTCACTAACAATAATCGTACGCCACGGAGATTTCGCCGGAGTTTGCATATATCCCTTATCCCCCAATGCATCGGGTGTAAGGTGAGACTCGAATATCATATTTTTGTCGTCCAAATCGAGCGACATACAAGAATAATCGACCAATGCAGCTTCATGTAAATTAATATACAAACCATCGTCGGTTTTCATCATTAAAGCCGTTTGTACCCCCGTAGGAGAGAATGGAGTCTGAGAAGAATTCGGTGTAATAGCCTCGTTCATCAATCCCCGGATTTCGGACAATTTCGACGTCACAGTGGAATACTCCTGTGTATCATAATCGCCCGGAAGCCAAAAAGCAGTGTGGTCTCCCACCATAGCAAACTGTGTCTTCTCTTCTTTAATCACAAAATAATCCAAATTGGGCTGATCGGGAAATTCATATCGGAATCCTACCCCATCGTCAAATACCCGGAAACGAATAATCATACGACGATCGGTCGACGGTTGTTCCAATGTTACCTCCAATTCATTATAATGATTCCTAACCTCTTTTACCTCTCCCCAAACGGGTTTCCATGTTTCATCGAAAGTCGATGTCTCAGAACCAGCCAAACGAAATCCATCGGTTAAATTTTTTCCCGACTTCAACTCTAATCCCAATTTACTCTCTTTAATAACCGGCCGACCTTTATAATCTACTTTATAAACAGGGACTCCATTGTCCAATTCAAAATCTAATACAATGTTCCCGTCAGGAGATTTCAAAGTCTCGGCTCTCAAAATGCCATAAGACAACAAAGCCATAAGAATAAAAATCAGTCGTTTCATTTATTCAATACATTTATTTGGGTTTTATAAAACTACGGAGAAGCATCTCAACTGCAAAGATAGGAGTTTAAGCTCCGACTCAAAAATTTCTCTATCCCTCCTTTAATTAAGAAAAACGAATAATTGAAGAAACAGTTTAAACAAACGACCTGTTTAACTTAAAATATAAATTCCTTTTATTTCAATAACGATAATCTCACCGAGATTCCATAATTGCTGTTCGTAATAGGATATGATGAAGAGGATACTAACGGTGTATTAATCTGATGGTCGAAATATGCCCCTACCGTAATACGTTTACTCAATACATAATTGGCTGTTACTTTCAACATCGTAGTACGAGTGCCACTGGTTGCCTGAGTAAAATTCTGTTCGATACGGCGAATGAGAGCCTGATTCTTGCGGAATGAAAAATCGGCATTGATCGTCAAATCGTTACTAACGCCTGTTTGAGACCCTTTCAATTTCAAAATCGTATTAAAATTAGCGATCTTATACCCGGCCCCGATTGTAAAATCGGTTGTCGACGCCTCTACGATTTGTCCGGCTGCCGAATTCAATGTCAACGTGCGGGAATCTTTATACTCTATATTGCCTGTAACATTATTTTTCAGTGTCACCTTTAACCCGATAAGGGGAGCGAACCTCTCGGTTATCATTACCGATGATATATCGAATGGAGAAGAGGGTATGGGATTGCCCGTAAGTTCATCGCGAACGAAACCGAAATCCCCGTCTGATTCCACCCAATTAAGGAACGAAGTAAATGATCCCACAGCATAGGTACACTGGTAAGCATGCGATAGAGTAAACGCTTTAAAGTGTTTCTTTATAAACGGTATTTGCATGAAACCATCGTAAGTAATTCGCCAGTTCGGCAATATAGCCGACAATCCCGGGAACGGAGACAAATCGATTTTACGGGCATCACGGCCAGAATATGCAGCAATAAATGCAGGTATCATTACATCGGCAGAACTACGATTTACACCGCCGTTGGCCGAATCATAGGGCTTATCTCCAAAACCGGTAGAGGCAATAAAACCTTTATTCGGATAATTGCCCAACGATCCGTAATGCGCTTCTAACCGAGCCGCTATTATTTCCCGATTTTTCAAAAAATCATCGAATGCTTGCGACGAATATCCGTCTTTTGCAGAACTGCTCCTAAATGCAGTCTTCAATGCAATATGTGTCTTGGTATAGCTTCCGCCTCGTACAGTAGGCATATCGTCAAACATAAATTGCATTTGAGAACTACGCGTGTCTGTTCTATTTCCTGTCAAGTTTATTTTCAAACCCCGGATAGGTTCAAGCGCTATTTCGAAATTAAACTCTTCGGTACGACCGATGACTGCCGGACTTATCTGCGTGGAATCACATAAAAGCCAACCACGTTCTTTTGCCCGATATACATAGCTCTCATCAGTAAAACCAAAAGCGAAATCGAGGCCGGGAGCCATAGGGCCATACGAAGTCGATTGCCCGAATACATCGCCTACATTCGGGGAAAACAGAGGTAACGAAGTAGTATTGGTCTTACGATAACGCACGCTCGCATTTCTTACCAACATCAATCCCCGTAAAGAATACTCGGCTGCTTCTTTCCAGAAATTACGTTCATTCTTATTCGAAGGAGTAATTATCACATTCAAGCGTTGGGTTCCTTTATCGAGAATCACTACATTATTGGCATCGAGAACTTTCGTCCTCAGGGCCACTTTCTTTCCAGCATCGTCCCTCGCTACAACTTTTACCTTCTTATTATTGAGATTATGCCTTAAAGTAACCGTAGTATCTTCCCGAAGCAAAATGGTACGTTCGAATTTTCTATTTTTCTTCGCTGCCGCAGCCCTATTATTGGAAGAAAAACGTTTGTTTATCTTCTGCAAATATTTCGACTTATTGTATAATTGTTCAAAATTGAAACGCCCGTCAAAGCTCAACTGCCCCTGATTATTCACCGAGTTACCTAAATCTATTTCCTCTGAAATCTGGGCTCCCCTATCCCAAGTGTATGTAGCGTTATACTTGGCATTAAACGACAAATAATCAAGAACAGGTATCTTGCTGAACGGAGCCGTATACGATGCATTGAAAGTTTGATTATAATTCCACGGTGTTCCCAAATTCTTGATGCTGGTCAACACGGTATCTTTCCATGCTTCGTATTCATCTGGAAAAAGCTGTTTATTCACCACACCGACCGGCTCCTCGATATGAGCGTTCGTCATCGTTTGCAACGAAAGGTTTATCGACTTAGTGAGATTCCATGTCAACGAGAACTGCCGATCCCATAAAAAACTTTTACTTACACTTGTCGGCAATGCCATTCCTCCCGATCCACTCACATCGCGAATCTGCTGTTCATAATAATATCGCGACATATTGGTATTAAACGCAATATTATTAGGCAAATAATTAAATTCCCATTCCTTCAAAAATTTCAAATGCTTAGATTTACTCTTTAATCCCTTCAACGGGACAAAAGGTTTAACAAAAGGAGTATAGGAATAAGTGAAACTACCCCGATAATCGTATGTATTCTCAAATTCGGTAGTAGGGTCTTGTTTCGATTGTCGATTATAAGAATAGCTGATAGAAAAATTAGCCGGGTCATAGGGCATAGGATTCTTACTCCTAATATCGAAAGAAACTCCCGACAAACTGAAACTCTCGACAGTCGATTTCTCTATCGAAGCATCACTTATAGAGTCACGCTCGGCTTTACTGCCCGCATTGTCCAAAGCATCTTTCAACAAGATATCTTGATCAAGCGGATTGTATTTAGGAGAAGTACGTTGTTCGGTAATCGAATAAAATAACGGGGCTTTCAATTTGACTTTTTCAGGCAAAAAACGCCCTAACTCGACCATCGTAGCTATATTATACTGATAGTAATCGTCTAATCGACGTTCCGTAAGGCTTTGGTCTATACCCCCAAAACCGACAGTTTCTACATGCCCCGCGATATTCAGCGTAGCAATATCCGACAAACCGAGATTTACATTTGCTTTGGCAGCCCAACCACCCGATTGGTCAAAATCGGTCAAACGCATTTCATTCACCCAAACGACTATATCCTTAGCTGCATTCGAATTATTTCTCACACCGATCATCATCGTACGAACATCGCTCAAAGAAGGGTTCCCCACGATAGTCACCTTATTTTGATTTTTATCGGGATCATAACTGGAATAACGAGTTTGAAACGTCACCGTCGAATTATCCATACGCTTCTTTGCATTCCGTTCCAGCTTCAAATCGGTAAACAAAGAAAGAGGGAAATCAAACATATTGGATTGTGGCCAAACCGCTTCCTGATCTTGTGCGTTATACGTGCTATAATTACCCGGCTCCGTCAATGACAACGGGACCTCATACTCATAATAATTCGATTTGCTATCGGATCCTAATCGTAAAAACACAGACACATCGCCATCTCGTAAATTAGTTTTATCGTCAATCAGTTTCTCTGCATGTACAAACATCTGTAACCGCTTGTATGTACGCATATCCATACCACTGTTCTTATAAACCGCACGAGCATCTCCCGACTGCAAATCGGTTACTTTCAAAGACATGGCTTGTTCATTAAGCTGGGTTATTTGCGATTGCCCCGGGTCTATAATACGGGTTACTCCCGGAGGTAAAACATAATTAACAGGAACCTGTCCTGCATTCTCCTCAATATTTACCACCGATATATCCATCTTACCCTGAGCCGGAGCATCTCCTTTCAAATTCAAAGCATAGTTATACGTTCGCCATTCACCCCGAACCAATTCCAACGTGGCAAAACGCAAATGTGTTTCACACTCAAAACCCGTCATAAACATGCGGATAAAACGTATCGTCTTAAAATCCTGAATAGATCCCACTTTCTTTTGAGGACGAGACAAAGGGATTTTAAATTGATACCACACAGCTTTTCCTTCTTCACCATTGCGGAGCCGGACGGTTGTCTCCCGTTTGTCGGTAATACAGTTTTTACCCACTTCCAAACTATCGGGACATAGCGATATGCGGTACTGATAATACCTTTCATATTCGTTCAACGTATTATCCTGATTGATATCCTCCACGTCAGGAACGCTTTTGGAAGACTGATAATACGAATCATTCATTTCCTCGGGAGACCGGGAATTGTTTTCTGTTCCGTTATATCGTTTATACCGATCCAATATAGAAGTTTGGGCATCGTCATAATCGTGTCCACGATAAAAATGGTAATTATCCCCAGCCGGATCGTTAAACGGAGAAAACTGATCTTGTCGCATAGCCTCTACTACCGCCGGAGATAGTTTAGTTTCGAGCTTGTTCAAATAGTCTCTATAAGATTGAAACCCATACTCCTCGTCATTCGACAGACCGTCTAAACCTACATCTTGCAAAGCCCGTGCACCACTGGTATTATCGAATGCATAAGTCAACGACTGACGTTTGGATACCTTTCCCCACACCGTAGTCGCTATCTGTGTTGTATCACCGTCGACAGGCAAACCGTTCTCGAAAGACTTCATACCGTCTTTGAGAATATCTTCCGACACTTCTCCCAAATTGAAATACAATTCTCCCCCGTTATGATTAGTCTGATTCTCATCTAAAAACGGATCCATAAGCCAGAACTGTATATATTCGATATTCGATGATTCGAAATCGGTATAATCCATTTTTCGCATAATCCCGCCCCAACGGTTCTCCGGATTCAACAAAAGTCCTTGTGAGTCGATATTATCGGAATCGAGATTGTACGGCCCCCGTTCCTGTGGATAAAATGAAAGGTTCAATGTCTGTAAGGTCGTCGATTCTCCATAATTGATTTCCTTATTGGGAAATATTTCCCGTACACTCACCTCACGTACATAAGGATTGGACAATTGGTCCAAATCATTTTTCAGGTGAGCCGGTATCAATGTCGAGTTTTTCTGAGTAAACATTCTATCGATATAATACCACGATAGCAATGCTCTATTTTGCCCATAACGAATATCATTGGAATAGCGAGCTTCGGGAAACAAAGCATCAGATGAAGGGTCGTACGGAGTGGAAGCCAACGTCCACGAATAAGGAGACTTCAAGTCCAACCCTGTTTGTGTCGATTCGAAATCATCGATATACGATGTTCCCTGCGAGCTGCCGTTTTTGGATTTATGCGGTATCAATTGGGCAAATTCGGCCGTGAGAGCCAACGTAGAAGGAGCTGTTGCGTTTACAGTCGGAATTTTATTCAACAAATTGGTCAACCATAAAAAATTCGTATTATAAGACAAGTTCACTCCCCACAAAGTATTATTCAGTACCTCATCGCCCATATTTACTTTTTCTGTCAAGGACTTTTCGGACAAATGCATAATCGTCGCTCCTACATTAAAATCTTTGGAGAAAGCATAATTCAAATCGAGTCCCAGCATTGTCTTACGTTGCATATTGAACATCGATTGATTTTCAAGCGATACACTAATCGGAGTTCCCGCTTCGATTATACTTTGGTTCAATATCGTCACGACACCCATCGCATAATCCACAATATAATCGGAATTTTCGACCAAAGTCATACCTCCGGCAGTAACAACCACCGATCCCCGAGGTACATTCATCGCATTTAATCTTATCTCTGCGCCCGAAGATGCTTTATATTCTCCGGTCATAATAAATTTATTCTTCTCCGATACTTGCTGGGCGATAGTCAATGTCGAATCATACAGCTCTTGATAAACATACTTTTCTGCTATCGCCGCATTTCCTATTTTTTCGGCCAAGTGACTACCGAACGGCTCTATGACCGGAAATATAATTCTTCCGTTCGAAGATTGAATCGTATACCCCTCTATATAGTCAAAAATGCCATCGGAATATTCCGACTCATTCACATCTAAGCGGTCGAGGTTCATTACTTGCAACAAAGTCTGATTGGATATATTCCCTTCCGGTATATTGTTTACAGCTACCCCCGTAGAATCATTCTGATATTTAATATACAACCTGAATTTATCCTTCTGAACCTGATAGGCCCCCAGCGAATAAACATTTTTCATCATTAAATCCCAAATGGGTAATGAAGTCGAAATGGTAGAACCTTTCAACATTTTCAGAAAAAGACATTGATCCGTATCGGTAACATCTCCCGAAAATTCCCCAACCTGATAAACCTGTCCGTTATAAGTATATTCATAAGCGACAGCAATCATCTCATCGGCATTCAGCTTACTTTTCAAGGAGATATAACCCAATTGGGAATTCAACGTATATTCAGAAGAAGCAAGTTTCCGGGCACTCTCTATTTTCACATAATCCTGCCCCCCTTCGATACCATAAACAGAAAGAGGCTCCAAAGCCTGTGTCACCAAATTGATATTACGAGCATCGGGATAACCGTTTTTAATCTCGGCATACAACGAGTTGGAGTTATTCATCGGATTCTGCTGCGCGGTAGCCGATATCCAATGGTCGTTACCGATATGAACATTTTCGGCCAAATCCATAAAACCTGTCTCTTATACACATCTCCGAGCCCACGAGACCCTAAGAC
>ENA-OYZA01000567-OYZA01000567.1-human-gut-metagenome-genome-assembly--contig:-NODE-567-length-13221-cov-9.644691_pt1 | contig 13221 bp, 8 predicted proteins | sample MGYA00243257_ERZ653465 | MGnify/ENA primary metagenome ERZ653465 (study PRJEB26926, sample SAMN06164939) | human gut metagenome | biome: ENVO:00009003; feature: ENVO:2100002; material: ENVO:00002003...
TTAGATACGTACAAATATCAGGTGGCTCAGGCGGGAATTCTGGCTGGTGCCGATCTGATCAACGATATATGGGGATTTAAATGGGACGATGAGATGGCACCGCTTTGCGCGAAATACCAGATTCCGGTCTGCCTGATGCACAACCGGAAGGAAGCGGTATACAATGATTTTATTGCGGATGTGATCGCAGACATGAAGGAGTGCGTACAGATTGCGCGCGCATCAGGACTTGCCGACGATAAGATCATCTTAGATCCGGGGATTGGATTCGCAAAGACTACGGAAGAGAACTTAAAGTTTATGAACCATCTGGAGGATCTGGTTGCACTCGGATATCCGGTACTGCTTGGAACTTCGAGAAAATCCATGATTGGAAATACACTGAATCTGCCGGTTGACGAGCGAGAGGAAGGAACAATGGCAACTTCTGTCTTAGGACTGGTGAAGGGGTGCAGCTTCTTCCGTGTACATGATGTGAAGAAAAATGTGCGTGCGCTTGCGATGACAGATGCAATGCTCAAGGCATAAGATGGCAGGCGTGTGTCATAACGCTGTCAGGGCATTTGCTATGGAATAGGAGACGGAAAAGGACAGAAAAGAAATGGATAAAATATGGATTAAAGATTTAGAGATATTTGCATATCACGGTGTCCTTGCAGAAGAAAAAAGAAATGGACAGAAATTCTATGTAACTGTATCTATGGATGTGGATCTGCATGCGGCAGGCATGACAGATGATCTGGACAAAACGGTCAATTATGCAGAAGTATGTGAACTGATCCGGCGGACGATGCAGGAGGAAAGCTATGATCTGATTGAGGCAGCAGCGGAGAATGTTGCAGATGCGATTTTGCTTGCCTATCCACAGATAAAGATGGTTCATGTGATTGTAAGCAAGCCGGGGGCTCCTATTCCGATGGACTTTGATACGGTCTGCGTGGATATTACAAGAGGCAGACATATTGCGTATCTGGGTATCGGTTCCAATCTCGGAGATAAGGAGGCATACCTTGACTATGCGGTCGATCAGCTGAACAAAGATGAGTATATTCAGGTGACAAAGGTTTCTTCCTATATAATAACAGAACCATATGGCGATGTGGAACAGGATGATTTCTTAAATGGCTGTCTGGAGATTGAGACAATCTATTCTCCACAGGATCTGCTGGCTGTTATCAACGATATTGAACAGGGTGCCGGCAGAAAGCGGCTGATCCACTGGGGTCCAAGAACTTTGGACATTGACATTTTGCTCTATGATCAGGAAATGATCATGGAAGACACGCTGAAGGTGCCGCATGTGGAGATGGCAAAGCGCGCGTTCGTGCTTGAACCACTTGCCGAAATCGCACCATATGCCTACCATCCGGGCTACCATAAGACGATCATCGAACTACTGGAAATATTACAAAACAAAAAAGATTAAACTACAATATAAGAAAAACTATATTCAAGGGAGCGGCAAATGACATGCGTATGCCATTTGCATTGTAACCGGAAGTATATAAATGAGCAGATAATTATCCGATACAATCGATGTGTAGAAATCATGCGGGACACTGGTATTTATCCTAACGCAGACCATTGGAGCACATCAGCACTTAGCGAGTAACGCATTCATTCGCAGAATGATGTGTTAGGAGCTTAGTGTCTGCTATGTGCGGAAGTGAGCGAGAGCGCGTCTGCGTATGGATAATAGCAGTGTTCTGCATGAGACATACAGGAAATGTCGGATAATTATCTGCGGATGAAATAGGGAGGTAAAAACTATGGCATACAAAATGTTTGCCGCCATCTACGTGGGAAGCAGCGAGATATCCATGAAGATCTTCCAGGTAAATGGTAGAAAAACGTTTCGTCAGATCGACAGTGTCAGCCGGATACTGGAGCTTGGGCGGGACACCTATCGCGAAGGAAAACTGAGCCGGGAGTCGATCAAAATGATTTGCGAAGAACTCGAAGGCTTAAAACATAAAATGGAAGAATACAAGATCACAGAATACCGTGCCTATGCGACGAGTGCGGTACGTGAGGCAGATAACATGGATCTGGTGCTGGATGTGATCGAGCATACCACAGGTATCCGTGTACAGGTTCTGAGTAACTCGGAACAGCGTTATATCAGCTTCAAGGGACTGGTTGCGAAGTATTCGGATTTCCATCAGGTTGTCAGCAAGAACACAGCGTTCGTCGATGTCGGTGCTGGAAGCGTGCAGATTTCCCTGTTTGATAAGAACAATCTGGTTGTCACAGAGAATATCCCGATTGGTGCGGTGCGTGTTCGTGATTATCTGGCACTCATCGGGCACAAGTCCGGAAGACTCGATGAGATCATGGCAGACTATGTAGATAATGATATTGTATCGTTCCGAAATATTTATCTGAAGGATAAAGAAATCAAGAACATTATCGCTGTTGGTGAGGTCGTAAGCTCCCTGAAGAAGATCGTGCCGGAACTTTCCATCAAGGATGTGATCACGCGGGCGCAGTTTGATGCGATGTACAAGCGTGTTATCAGTATGCCGGCGCAGGAGCTCGCGGAAAAATACGGTATTCCATACGAGCGTGCGACGCTGATGTTACCGAACATCACAATCTACCAGTCGTTCCTGAACAACTGTAAGGCAGAGGAAATGTATGTGCCGGATGTGGATTTCTGCGAGTGTATCGTGGCAAATTACATGGACGAAGGAAGCCGTGTCGTGTTCAATCACAATTTTGAGGAAGATATTCTTGCAACGGCGAATAACATTGCGAAGCGGTATCGCTGCAACCGGAATCATGTGGAGCAGACCGCATATTTTGCACTGAAGATCTTCGATGTGGTTCGTAAGCCGTTTGGATTGGATAAGATGCAGCGTCTGCAGCTTCAGATTGCGGCACTTCTGCATGAATGTGGTAATTTCATCAATCTGCATGATGGAGCGAGAAATTCCTATTATATAGTAGCAAATACTGAGATCCTTGGACTTTCGCACAAAGAGCGTATGGAAGTGGCAAATGTAGTCAAGTACAACCCACTGTATCTTCCATCGAAGGATAAGATATCAGCAGAACTTGATGGCTGTGATTATATTGTGATCGCGAAGCTTGCAGCAATCTTACGAATTGCGAATATTCTCGATAAGAGCCATATGCAGAAGATCGAAGATATTTCCGTGACATTGAAAGACGGAAAGCTGATTATTCTGGCAAAGACATACGAAGATATCTCACTGGAGGCGGGACTTTTTGAAGCACGTGCAGATTTCTTTGAGCAGATCTATGGAATCAGACCGGTACTTCGGGTGAAAAGGAGTGTGTAAGGAATGGACAAAAAATTATTGGAAAAACCGGAAAATTATTATAACCGTGAGATGAGCTGGTTACAGTTTAATTACAGAATCTTAAATGAGGCGAAGGATAAGTCAATTCCACTGTTTGAACGCCTGAATTTCCTGAGTATCACAGAATCAAATCTGTCTGAGTTCTTCATGGTGCGTGTAGCATCTCTGATCGATCTGGTACACGCAGATGTAAAGAAGAAGGACATTGCAGGATTGACGCCGCAGGGGCAGCTCGATCTGATTATTCCTGAGACGAAGAACATGATTGCGAGCCAGTACAGCACACTGAACCGCCAGATTCTTCCTGCAATGGAAGAAAATGGTCTGAAGCTTGTTAAGCATTATGAGGACTTAAACGAGAAGCAGAGCAAGTTCGTAGATAAATATTTTGAGAAGGAAGTGTATCCGGTACTTACGCCGATGGCAGTTGATTCTTCGAGACCATTTCCACTGATCAGCAACAAGACTTTAAATATTGGTGCACTGATCCGTGATAAGAAGAAGGATGTTATTGACATTGCAACCGTACAGGTACCATCCGTGTTGCCACGTGTGGTTGAGATTCCGGGCGAGGACGGATGCAGAGAGATCATTCTGCTCGAGCAGATCATTGAGAAGAACTTGAATCAGCTCTTCTTAAATTACGAGATCATTTGCGCGTATCCATACAGAATTATGCGAAATGCAGACCTTGCAATCGACGAGGACGATGCGTCCGATCTGTTGAAGGAGATCGAAAAGCAGATTAAGAAGCGTGCGTGGGGCGAGGTTATCCGGCTCGATGTGGAAGCAGAGATGGATAAGCGTCTGCTGAAAGAATTGAAGAAACAGTTAAATGTCAACAGCGATTATGTCTATTCGGTAAATGGACCACTTGATCTTACGTTCCTTGGAAAGGTACGTGGACTCGATGGCTTTGATCATTTGAAGAATAAGAAATACATCCCACAGCCGGTGAAGGGATTGGATCTCGATGCGAATATCTTCGACCAGATCAAGAAGAAGGATATCCTGTTACACCATCCGTATGATGAGTTTACACCGGTCATTGAGTTCATCAAACAGGCGGCAATTGATCCGGATGTACTTGCGATTAAGCAGACGTTGTACCGTGTCAGTGGCAATTCTCCAATCATTGCAGCACTTGCACTTGCAGCGGAAAATGGCAAGCAGGTAACGGTACTTGTTGAGTTAAAAGCACGATTTGATGAAGAAAATAATATAAATTGGGCAAAAAAACTGGAAAAAGCGGGTTGCCATGTTATTTATGGTCTGGTAGGATTAAAGACGCATTCCAAAATTGCACTCGTTGTCAGACGGGAAGAAGATGGCATCAAGCGATATGTTCATCTTGGAACTGGTAACTATAATGATGTGACAGCAAAGTTATATACAGATATGGGTATGCTGACTGCATCGGATGCGATAGGGGAGGATGCAACCGCAGTCTTTAATATGTTGTCGGGTTATTCCGAGCCGCCAGCATGGAATAAACTGCTTGTAGCTCCGATCTGGATGAAGGATCGATTCCTTGCACTGATCGACCGGGAGGCAGAGAATGCACGTATGGGTAAGAGTGCTAAGATCATTGCCAAGATGAATTCCCTGTGTGATCCGACGATTATCCGTGCACTGTATGAGGCGAGCAATGCGGGCGTGAAAATCGAACTGATCGTACGTGGTATCTGCTGTCTGAAGACAGGGATTCCGGGACTTTCCGAGAACATCACGGTGCGTTCCATTGTAGGTAACTTCCTGGAGCATGCGAGAATCTTTTATTTCTATAATGATGGATTCGAAGATGTATATATGGGCAGTGCCGACTGGATGCCTAGAAATCTGGACAAACGAGTGGAGATTACATTCCCGGTTGAGGATGAAGACCTCAAAAAACGGGTGATTGAGATTTTGGAGATTCAGCTTTCCGATACATTGAAAGCACATATTATGCAGCCGGATGGCTCATATGCAAAACAGGATCTGAGGGGGCGTGAAAAGTTGGAGGCGCAAAATTATTTCTGCAAACAGGCGATGGGTCCCTTGAAAGAGGACGACAAAAAGAAAGTATCCCGTATCTTCATTCCGCGCATGAAGATCGGTGATTAATAAAAACAATAGAGAGGAGACTTAAAAAAGTGGAAAAGTTTTTTAAGATCAAAGAGAGAGGATCAACGCTTAAGACTGAGATCTTCGCAGGTATCACAACCTTCTTCGCAATGGCTTACATTATCTTTGTAAACCCGAATCAGGTTGCTGCAGAGGGCGCAAATGGATGGCTTGTCGGATTAGGAGCTGATCCGGGAACTATGGGACAGATTTGGAATTCTGTATACATCGCATCTATCATCGTAGCGATCATCGGTACGTTGTTGATGGCATTTGTTGCAGATATGCCGTTTGCACAGGCGTGTGGAATGGGACTCAATTCCTTCTTCTGTACAATCTTCGTAGCTGGCTCTTTCTTCGCTGGCGAGGATGTTAAGACAGGCTATCAGGCAGGTCTTGTTATCGTATTTTTGTCAGGTATTGTATTTCTGCTTCTTTCCGTAACCGGACTTCGTAAGTACATTGCAGTATCTATGCCGGAGTGCCTGAAGAAAGCAATTCCTGCAGGTATCGGTCTGTTCATCGCAATGATCGGTTTCAAGAATGCAGGTATCATCGAGGACAACCAGTACACATTTGTACAGTTCTACGATTTCCATGGCAGAATCAAGCAGATCGGTACAGAGGTTGACGGCGTGATGGTAACAGGTCTGGATGTATGGCATCAGATTGTACCGGTTGTCGTCGCTTTGCTCGGTGTGCTTATCATTGCAATCCTTGCGAAGAAGGGAATTAAGTCAAACGTGATTATTGGAATCCTTGCATCAGCAGTACTTTATTATCTGTTTATGTGGGAGGTACCTTCTTTTGATATGAGCAATATTTCCCAGTCTTTCAAGGATTTTGCAAAAGTAGGTTTCTTAGGCGTATTTAATGGTGACGCATGGGATGCCGCATTTAACAGTTCGTATGTCGGCGGTGTATTCTCCGGAATTATGCTGATCGTAGCATTCTGTCTCGTAGACATGTTCGATACGATCGGAACCATCTATGGTACAGCCGCATCTGCAAACATGATGGATGAGAATGGTGATCCGATCAGCATGAATGAGTGTATGCTCTGTGACTCAATCGGTACAGTATCCGGTGCTCTGCTCGGTACATCTACATGTACAACATTCGTAGAGTCTGCATCTGGTGTTGGTGCCGGTGGTAGAACAGGATTTACAAGTATTATAACAGCACTTTGCTTCGTATTCTGTTTGTTCTTAAGCCCGCTTGCAAGCGTGATCCCAAGCTGTGCAACTGCACCGGCTCTGATCTATGTAGGTGTTCTTATGGCCAGAAACTTTGCAAAGGTAGATATGGACGATATGCTTTCAGCAGTTCCTGCGTTCCTTGCATTGATCATGATGCCTTTGACATATTCTATCTCAAATGGTATCGGTATCGGTGCAATCGCTTATGTTGTAATCGCTCTGTTCACAGGCAATTACAAGAAGAAGGATATCGTAATTACAGTTATCGCTGCATTGTTTGTATGTAAGTTTATCTTCGTCACGATGTAGCCGGATTGTAAAGCAAATAATATGGAAACAAAAGAGGATCGTACTTGCGGGGTGCGGTCCTTTTTTATTGTATACGGACCGCCACTATACAATGTTCACAATCCAAATTGTGCAAAATGACGAATAACAGGAAGAAAACAGATTAAAATATTGGATAGTATTGCTTGTTGACTAATTTGCTATATGTGTTATACTTCAACTAGAACAGAAAGAGAGATACAGATCCGGAAGGGAGTTGAGAAGTATGGATGCTGAAAAGTTTACAAAGAAGTCATTAGAGGTAATAGAAAGTTGTGAGAAGCTTGCGTATGAGTATAACAATCAGGAACTGACGCAGGCGCATTTAATGTATGCACTTGTGACGGTGGAAGACAGTCTGATTGCGAAGCTGCTTACGAATATGGGAATCAATATGGATGCGTTTACCGGCGAATGTGAGAAACTGGTTGCAAACCGGCCGAAGGTATCGGGCGGACAGTTGTTTACAAGTCCGGAATTTTCCAAGGCATTGATTCAGGCAGAAAAAGAAGCAAAACAGATGGGTGATGACTACATTTCTGTCGAGCACATTTTCTTGGGTCTGCTTGAGAAGGCAGATAAGGATATCAAGCGAGTGATAAATGCGTATGGTATCACAAGAGGTAAATTCCTTGAGGTGCTGGCGAATATCCGTGGCAACCGGAAGGTAGAAAGTGATAATCCAGAGGATACTTACGATGCATTGAATAAATATGGATACAACCTGGTAGAGCGGGCGCGGGAGCAGAAGCTGGATCCGGTCATCGGTCGTGACAATGAGATCCGAAATATTATCCGAATCCTGTCCCGTAAGACAAAGAACAATCCGGTCTTAATCGGTGAACCGGGTGTTGGTAAGACTGCCGCAATCGAAGGACTGGCACAGCGTATCGTGCGTGGCGATGTGCCGGATTCGCTGAAGGATAAAGATATTTTCGCATTGGATATGGGTGCACTGTTAGCGGGTGCCAAGTATCGTGGTGAGTTCGAGGAGCGTCTGAAGGCAGTCCTTGATGAAGTGAAGAATTCCGAAGGTCATCTGATCTTATTTATCGATGAGATTCATACAATCGTCGGAGCTGGTAAGACCGAGGGCTCTATGGATGCGGGCAATATGCTGAAGCCTATGCTTGCGCGTGGTGAGCTGCACTGTATCGGTGCGACAACGCTGGATGAATATCGGAAATACATTGAGAAGGATGCGGCATTGGAACGTCGTTTCCAGCCGGTTATGGTAAATGAGCCGACCGTGGAAGATACGATTTCCATCCTGCGAGGTATCAAGAACCGTTACGAAGTGTTCCACGGTGTCAAGATCAGCGATGGTGCATTGGTCAGTGCGGCAACACTTTCAAATCGTTATATCACAGATCGTTTCCTGCCGGATAAGGCAATCGACCTGGTTGATGAAGCATGTGCGATGATTAAGACAGAACTTGATTCGATGCCTGCCGAATTGGATGAGATTTCCAGAAAGATCATGCAGCGGGAAATTGAGGAAGCAGCACTTAAGAATGAAACAGATCATCTGAGTCAGGATCGTCTGGAGGTACTCCGGAAGGAATTGGAGGAACTGCGGGAACAGTCCAAACAGATGAAGGCAACATGGGAACACGAGAAGCAGGATGTTGAACGTGTACGGAAGCTTAGAGAAGAGTTAGAAGATGTGAATAACCAGATTCAGGTTGCACAGCGCGAGTATAATCTGGAGAAGGCAGCAGAACTGCAATATGGTAAGCTGCCGCAGATCAAGCAGGAGTTGGAGCGTCTGGAAGCGCAGGTCAGTGAGAAGGACAGAAGCCTGGTGCATGAGTGTGTTACAGAGGAAGAGATTGCGAAGATTGTTGCAAAGTGGACAGGAATTCCGGTTGCAAAGCTGACGGAGAGTGAGCGTAACAAGACCTTGCACCTTGGCGATGAGTTGCACAAACGTGTTGTTGGACAGGATGTGGCAGTGCAGTTAGTCAGCGATTCCATCATTCGTTCGAAGGCAGGTATCAAGGATCCGACAAAGCCGATTGGATCATTCTTATTCCTTGGACCAACTGGTGTAGGTAAGACAGAACTTGCGAAGTCGCTTGCTGCTGCATTGTTTGATAATGAAGCAAACATGGTGCGTATCGATATGAGTGAGTACATGGAGAAGCACAGTGTGGCACGACTGATCGGAGCGCCTCCGGGATATGTTGGATACGATGAAGGCGGACAGCTCACAGAGGCAGTCAGACGGAAGCCATATTCTGTTGTCCTTTTTGATGAGGTAGAAAAGGCACATCCGGATGTATTCAATGTACTGTTACAGGTGCTTGATGATGGACGTATCACAGACTCGAAGGGCAAGACCGTCGATTTCAAGAATACGATTCTGATCATGACATCCAACATTGGCTCCGAGTATCTGCTTGAAGGTATTGATGAGAATGGTGAGATCAAGCCAGAGGCATCGGCACAGGTTATGGCAGGCTTGAAGAATCATTTCCGTCCGGAGTTTTTGAACCGTCTGGATGAGATTATCATGTTCAAGCCGCTTGACAAGGCGTCTATCAGTGGTATTGTCAACCTGTTGCTTGCAGATCTGAATAAGCGGATTGCAGATAAGGAGCTGACACTGAAGCTTACCGATGCAGCGATGGATCATGTCATTGAAGCCGGTTACGATCCGCATTACGGAGCGCGACCGCTCAAGCGTTATCTGCAGAAGAATGTGGAGACACTGGTTGCGAAGAGTATCCTGTCGAATGAGCTTCGTGCAGGTGATACGATCACACTGGATTATGATGGTAACGCATTGTATATCAAGAAGTAAGTTATATAAAATTGAAATACCGTCAATATGGGAGCAATCCTGTATTGACGGTATTTTTTCGCCCGATTATGTGGGAGCATGATTTCATACAGCGATTCTGCCTGAGTATCAGATTGTGCGCATAGCTGCTCGGTGTCAATATTGGAGCAAATGTCAGTATTTGACATATTGCTCCTAAAAGGTTGTTCAGCCTACAAAAAAATGGTAAAATAAGCAAGGCAAAAGTGATGGGAGTTGCACATGAACGATGTTTGTGGAAAACTCTGCGAAAGGAGACAAAACTATGTGGGCAAACGAAAGCGTATTTTATCAGATTTATCCGCTTGGCTTCTGTGGCGCACCATTTGAAAACGATGGCAATCTGGTGTCACGAATCAAGAAGGTGGAGGACTGGATTCCTCACATCCAGAAGCTTGGCGCAAACGCAATATATTTTTCACCGGTATTCGAGAGCGATACACACGGCTACAATACGAGAGATTATACGAAGATCGACTGCCGTCTTGGCACGAACGAGGATTTCAAGGAGGTTGTCGATAAGCTGCATGCAGCAGGAATCAAGGTTGTCTTGGATGGTGTATTTAACCATGTGGGACGCGGCTTCTGGGCATTTCAGGATGTATTGAAAAACCGTTGGGATTCCCCGTACAAAGACTGGTTCCATATCAGCTTCGATGGCAATTCCAACTATAACGATGGACTCTGGTATGAGGGCTGGGAAGGAAACTTTGACCTTGTCAAATTAAACCTTCGGAACGAGGAAGTAATCCAGCACATCTTGTCCTGTGTTAAGGGCTGGATCGATGAGTTCGATATCGACGGTCTCCGTCTGGATGTGGCATATTGCTTAGACCACGATTTTATCCGCAGACTGCGCGCACACTGTGACGGACTGAAGCAGGATTTCTTCTTATTAGGAGAATTGTTGCACGGCGATTACAATGTATTTGTAAATGATGGCATGCTGCACAGTGCGACAAACTATATGTGCTATAAGGGACTTTACTCAAGCTTCAACTGCATGAACATGTTCGAGATCATTCACAGTCTCCTGCAGCAGTTTGGACCAGAAGAATGGACGCGATACAAAGGAAAGCATTTCCTGTCCTTCGTCGATAATCATGATGTGACAAGAGTCGCAAGCATCCTGACGAATAAGAACCATCTGCCGCTTATTTATGCACTTGCGTTTGGTATGCCGGGTATCCCTTGTGTATACTATGGAAGCGAGTGGGGCGCAGAAGGCAGAAAAGAAGAGGGCGATCCGTCCTTGAGATTGAGCTATGAGAAGCCGGAATGGAACGAACTGACTGACTGGATCAGCAAGCTCGCGGTAGCGAAGAAGCACAGCGAAGCATTGAACTATGGTGGATTCCGTTCGGTTGTACTTACGAATCATCAGTGTATCTTCGAACGTCGTTCGGAGCATGAGCGTGTGCTTGTGGCAATCAATGCAAGCGACCAGCCGTACACGGCGCATTTTGATGCCGGATGCGGAACCGCACAGGATCTGATTACCGGACAGCCACACGACTTCGGTGGTGGCTCTGAACTTCCTCCATATTCCGCAGCATTCTGGAAGATGGAGCACTAATCATCAACAAATAAAAAGTCTCGCATAAACTATACAGAAAGTGTATGTTTGCGAGGCTTTTTTATGGCAGTGAAAATCGTAATCGACGCCGGACATGGCGGATATGACGCCGGTGCTACGTATAATGGAAGAAGAGAGAAGGACGATACGCTGGCACTGGCACTTGCGGTCGGTGAGATATTGGAGGCACAGGGATACGATGTTGTCTACACACGGACGGACGATGTCTACGATTCGCCAGTGCAGAAAGCGCGGATTGGAAATGAAAGCGGTGCAGATTTCTTTGTATCGATTCACCGGAATTCCTCCCCGACACCAAATCAGTACAATGGCGTGCAGACACTGATCTATAACAACGCCGGACTCAAGGCAACAATGGCGGAAAATGTGAACAAAGAATTGGAACAGGTCGGCTACCGGAATATCAACGTGGTGGAGCGACCGGATCTTGCGGTACTCCGACGGACGAGAATGCCTGCAATCTTGGTAGAAGCAGGATTTATCAACAGCGATGTGGACAACAATCTTTTCGATACGAAATTCTCTGAGACAGCAGAGGCAATTGCGCGCGGCATCGATGAGACAATCCGGGATGCCGGATATACGGTTGCGCAGGGAGATATGCGAAGCGATGTTGCACAGGTAAGTGCTCCTGTATCTGAGAAAATGCATATCGCTAAGTCAGAGAACGATGTATCCGACACGCAGATGGTAAATGAATATTATGGAATTTCACGGACGATTCCAGTATTTGCAGAAGAAACGTCGCAGGAACCAACCGGCTATCAGATACTGGTTGGCATTTACCGGGCGTTTGGAACTGCATCGTATCAGGCAAATCGGTTTATCAATGCAGGATACGACGCAATGGTATATGAGGATGAAGGGCTGTATCAGGTGCGTGTCGGAAATTATGATACGATCGAAGATGCAATTATTGCACAGCGGGAATTGCGCGATCGTGGATATGATACGCTGATTGTGCGGAAAATGTAAATAAAAGTGAAAATGGGTATTGACAACTATAGGTTTACGTGATAAAGTAGCAGACGATGAACTGCCGTAGACAGTAGGTGCCGCGAGGCATAAGCAGGAAAACGCCTACCGAGGAAGAATCGTGATGAACGAATTTTAACTCTCATACTGCGGTGTGGGAGTTTTTCTTTTAAGTGCAGTTTCCGTTAATATTATAAGGAGGTGCAAGACTTTGGCTAAGATCGAGTTAAAACAGCCTGTCGTTGAGGAAATCAAAGAGAATATTAAGGACGCTAAGTCAGTAGTATTGGTTGATTACCGTGGACTTACAGTTGATCAGGATACACAGCTTCGTAAGTCAATGAGAGAGGCAGATGTCATTTACAAGGTATACAAGAATACCATGGTAAAGCTTGCTATTGCTGGTACAGAGTTCGAGTCTTTGAAGGACGAGCTCGAAGGACCTACAGCCGTTGTTATCTCTAAGACAGATGCAACAGCTCCTGCAAGATTGGCAGCTAATTTCGCTAAGGCGAACCCGGCGCTTGAACTTAAGAGTGGTGTTGTTGAGGGTACTCATTACGACACAGACGGCATTAAGAAAATCGCTACAATTCCTTCCAGAGACGAACTTATCTCTAAGTTCCTTGGAAGCATCCAGTCACCAATTACAAACTTTGCTCGTGTTATTAAGCAGATCGCTGAGAGCAAGGAAGCTTAATTGGAATCGTTGAGATTGGAAATTACAAAACAAATTTAAATTTATAATGGAGGATTATTATTATGACAACTCAGGAAATTATTGAAGTTATCAAAGGTTTATCAGTATTAGAGTTAAATGACCTTGTAAAGGCATGTGAGGAAGAGTTCGGCGTATCTGCAGCAGCA
>ENA-OYZA01000581-OYZA01000581.1-human-gut-metagenome-genome-assembly--contig:-NODE-581-length-13086-cov-9.781981_pt1 | contig 13086 bp, 10 predicted proteins | sample MGYA00243257_ERZ653465 | MGnify/ENA primary metagenome ERZ653465 (study PRJEB26926, sample SAMN06164939) | human gut metagenome | biome: ENVO:00009003; feature: ENVO:2100002; material: ENVO:00002003...
CACATATATTAAAATGTCAACCCTATTTTATATTTTATCTAAAATGTTATTATAAAGTTGAAGTTACAAAACAAGGACGTTTTTCCCAGATGTCCCTAATACGCCTCAATACCTGTGAAGCAAAGCTGTAAAACTCTCTTATAGATATCGTCGTTTTCAGCAAGAACAGTTGCAACAAACCTACAATCCAGTCAATTATTACCAATTCTGCACTATCCTTAGCCTCTCACTATCCTGATTTAAAATCACCGCCGTAGGCGGTCACCACAATTATTCATTAAAACAAAAACCGCCACGGCATCACACCGTGGCAATCAATTTTATTCCTTTTTCAACTCGTCTATAATCTCATACAGCTTCACAAGCTCAGCCATTGTAAGCTGTTCTGCTCTTGCGGTAGCCGGTATACCGCCTTCGGTCATCTTTTCCGCAAGCACCGCTTTCGGTATCTTAAAATATGCCGAAACGGGATTTGCAAGCTGTTTTCTGCGCTGAGCAAAAGCCTGCTTTATCACCTCGAAGAAAAGCGGCTCGTTATCGACCTTGTACGGCGGTTGTTCATACCGCTCAAGACTTATGACCGCACTGTCAACATTGGGGGCAGGCATGAACGAACCCCTGTTTACCCGAAACAGCTTCTTCGGCTTTGCGTAATAGTTTATAGATGCTGTGATAGCGCCGCACTCACGGCTTCCTACTGCGGCGCATATCCTGTCCGCCGCCTCAAGCTGTACCATTACGGTTATCGCTTTTATGGGCAGCTTTTCCTCAAGCAGCTTCATTATTACGGGCGAGGTTATATAGTAGGGCAGATTCGCACAAACTATCACGTCCATATCGGGAAACTTCTCGGCTATCAGCTTATTAAGATCGGTTTCCATAACATCGGCAAAAATAACCTCAACGTTGTCGTATTCTTCGAGCGTTTCGTCAAGAATGGGCTTCAGCCCCGTGTCTATTTCAATAGCTGCGACCTTTTCGCAACGCTTGGCAAGCTCCCTTGTCAGAACGCCGATACCCGTGCCTATTTCTATCGCCCCGACATTTTTCCCCGCACCGCCCATTTCGGCTATTTTAGGGCAGACGGTCGGATTTATCAGAAAGTTCTGTCCGAGCGACTTTGTAAAAGAAAAGCCGTGCTTTTCAAAAAGCTGTCTTATTGTTGAAATGTCGGTAAGTTTCATTCTTTGTTTCCTTCGCTTTCTTTTGTGAACATCTCAAGCACCTTGAATGACTGCTGAAGATTTGCCACGCCGTATATGCTTATTCCGTAGTTTTCGCTCTTGTCAAGATTTTTAAGCGAGGATTTCGGCACAATGCACTTTGAAAATCCCATTCGTGCCGCCTCACGCACACGCTCTCTTATATGCGATACCGCTCTTATCTCTCCTCCAAGACCGACCTCACCGAACATTGCAACATCATCGCCTATCGGAATATCACGAAGTCCCGAATAAAGAGCAAGAGCAATCGCAAGGTCGCTTGCAGGCTCGTCTATTTTAAGTCCGCCTATAACATTTATATATACATCATATCCGCCGAAGTTGTAGCCTGTCCTCTTTTCAAGCACGGCGAGCAGAACACACAGCCTGCTGTAGTCGAAGCCTGTCGTCATTCTGCGTGGAGCGGAGAAGGAGGTCTTGCCGACAAGCGCCTGTACCTCTGCCAGTATAGGCCGTGTACCCTCGACCGTACACAGTACGGTTATACCGCTTACCCCTGCCGGTCTGCCGAGAAGAAGCATTGCAGACGGGTTTTCGACCTGCTCAAGCCCCTTGTCCTGCATTTCAAATACGCCTATTTCGTTGGTCGAGCCGAAACGGTTCTTTGCGGCTCTTAATATCCTGTAGCTTAGCTGTTTGTCGCCCTCAAAGTACAGTACCGTGTCTACTATATGCTCAAGCACCTTAGGCCCTGCTATACCACCGTCCTTGTTTACATGACCTACAAGAAACACGGCAACCTCAAGGCTCTTTGCCATCTGCATAAACGCCGAGGTACATTCTCTTACCTGCACAAGACTGCCGGGAACTGACTGTAACTCTGTCAACTGCATTGTTTGTATCGAGTCGATTATCACAACATCGGGCTTGTTCTCACGCACACCCTCTATTATAGTATCGCAGTCGGTGCAGGCACTGATATAAAGCCCGTCGCTTGCAACGCCCAGCCTGTCGGCACGGAGCTTTATCTGACGTTCGCTTTCCTCACCGGATATGTACAGCACGGTCTTATCCTGCGCAAGACAGCCGCATATCTGTAAAAGAAGTGTCGATTTGCCGATACCGGGGTCGCCGCCGAGCAGAACAAGCGAGCCTTTGACAAGTCCTCCGCCGAGAACTCTGTCAAGCTCCGACATTCCCGTTTCATATCTTGTTTCATCACTGAACGAAAGGTTGTTTATACTTGAAAGCGGAAGTCTGCCGCCGCCTGTGCTTTTTGCAAGACCGTGGGATTTTGGCTGTATAAGCGTTTCTTCAAGCGTGTTCCATGCGCCGCAGGCATTACAGCGTCCGCTCCATTTCGGATATTCCTGACCGCACTCACTGCATATATATACTGATTTTGATTTTGCCATTTTTTCGTCCTTTCCGATGAATTACTGTCCGGAGCTTGTAATATCACCGCTGTTTTCGGGAATACTGCTTGTTGAAATTTCCGTCCGACCTGCATTGTCCGCAGGTTTTGAGGTGAGATATGTAAGTATCCCATTGTATATAGTATAGGCTACCTTACGCTGATAGTCGGTATCCGACAGATTTGCCGCATCATCGGGATTTGAGAGAAATCCGCATTCTATCAGCACGGCAGGTATCTTTGTGTTCTTGAAAAGATACAGCTCGTCGCCCTCCTGCTTTATCTGTCTGTCATTGCCCGGCTGTATCGTCTTGAAATTATCCTGCATTATCTGCGCTATCATACGGTTGTCTGGGTTGTTCGCCGTGTAGAAGATCTGTGCGCCGAAATATTCAGGCTCGGTGAACTTGTTCTGATGGATGGACAGGAACAGGCAGTCGCCGTACTTGTTTATAATATCAAGACGGTTTTTCATATCGGAAACCTTCTGCTCCCGTGTGCCTTTTACGCCTTCGTCGTGTATCGAAATATCGCTGTCACGGGTAAGCACTACATTGAAGCCCGATAAAGTCAGCATATCGCTGAGATCACGCACAATAGCAAGATTGATATTCTTTTCAAGCTCTCCGTTTATGCCGACTGCACCGCTGTCTGTTCCGCCGTGCCCTGCGTCAAGCACGATGGTTTTCTTATTTGTAACGTGCGATGTTGACGCTCTCACGCTCATCTGCGAGTAGTCGGCAGTTGCCGCAATGACGGTAAAACAGCCGAGCAGGACTATAAGTGCCGGAATTCGTGTTCTTAGCCGTTTAAATTCAAATCGTTTCATGTTCAGTTTCATATTGTCCGACCTTTCGGTAAATTTTTGTACATTATATGAAACGAGCAGCGAAATAATGACAGGCTATGCCTGTCAGGCTGTCGGAAAACATATATAATTTTTATAATGGGATTTTGGGGTAACGGTCGGGAACAGATTTTTATACTGAAATTATAAATTAATTATACCACACTTCCCCTACACCCGCAACTTTATCTCCTTTATTTTTAATGAATAGCCGAAAATTTTTGAGTTATCATATTTACGGGCGAATTTAACAGCGTTTAAAAACAACTAAAAACAGGATGAAATATATGTAACTAACGTAAACTAATTTTAGTTAAACGAATTTGTAAGTGTGAAAACGTGTTACACCGATACTTACTTAATAAAATTGTGTAACACTGTTAAGTTAGTGTTAATTTTGTTTTTAGTGCACATAATAAACAATTATTATTTATGTGTTTTAGCTGAATTTCCTATAGCCTTATTGACTTTTAGCTAAAACGTTGTATAATCTTAAGTGAATTAAGCAAGCGGAAACAGCTTAATAAACATAAGCTAAATTCATCAACTATCAACTAAGGACCGGTGGCTAAGCACTGTCCGACCAGAAAGGAAATTATCACATGAAAGCAAAGAAGATACTCGCAGGTATCCTTGCGGCAAGCACAGCAGTTTCGCTGGCAGCCTGCAACAGTAACAATGCAACATCATCAACATCAGGCAGTACATCATCTGCATCAAAGACAGAAGATAACAGCTCGACTGCATCGGGTGAAGAATCTTCGACTACACCTTCGGGCGAAAAGATCACGCTCAAGGTTCTTACTCACCGTACAGACCGTAAGGATGACGGCTCACTCGACAAGATGACAGACGCTTTTGAAGAAAAGTACAACTGCACTGTTGAATATCAGTCATTCAAGAGCTACGCAGACGACGTTTCGACAATGATGAGCACCAAGGAATATGGCGATGTACTCATGATTCCCGATACAGTTAAGCTCGCCGATCTTTCAAACTTCTTCGAGCCTCTCGGCAAGTACGATGAACTTAAGGATAAGTACAAGTGGGCAGATCAGAAGATGTATGACGGAACAGTATACGGCCTTGCTCACTTAGGCTCTGTTAGCGGCGGTATCTGCTACAACAAGAAGGTATGGACAGACGCAGGCATCACAGAAATGCCCAAGACAGCCGACGAATTCATCGCTGACTTAAAGAAGATCAAGGAAAAGTTCCCCGATGTAATTCCTTACTACACAAACTTCAAGGAAGCAAGCTGGACAGCTTCACAGTGGTCAAGCCTTGTTGTTCCTTCTTCGGGTAACCCCAACTTTGAAACAGACCTTATCGTAAACAAGGAAGACTTCTTCACAGAAGGCAAGCCCTACTACAACGTATTCAAGCTGATGTACGATATATATTCAGATTCTACTCTTATCGAAGGCGACCCGATGAGCTCCGACTGGGAAGGCTCAAAGCTGATGATTGCAAAGGGCGAAGTTGCTACAATGACAATGGGTTCATGGGCAGTTTCACAGTTCCAGCAGATCGCTAAGGATAATAACCTTGATCCCGAAAATATCGGTTACATGCCTGCTCCCTTCTCTAAGGACGGCAAGCAGTACGCACAGTACGCAGCAGACTACTGCATGGGCATAAACAAGAACATTGCCGATGACAAGAAGGATCTCGGCAAGAAGTATATTGAATGGTTCATCGCTGAATCCGGCTTCTCTGAGGCTGAAGGCGGTATCAATACACTTGAAGGCAGCAAGCTCCCCGATTACCTCTCAGCATTTGACGGTTGTGAATTCTTCACAGCAGCAACAGCTCCCGAAGGTCTGACAGGCGTATTCAACGCTATCGACAAGGATTCTGAGGTTGGTATATGGGCAGGCGACTCTGCTAACTTCAAGCTCCAGCTTGCTGAAGCAGCATTTGCCGGCAAGGGCGACGCAGGCTTCAAGGCTATCGCAGACTCCGTTAATCAGAAATGGGCAGCTACAAGAGATGCCAACGCAGAGCTTGAAGCATACATCAAGGCTAACGGCTAATTAACGCTATCGTATTTTCTTCATAGATACTCCAAACACACAAACCCGTACGGAAAGGCGTAAGTCTTTCCGTATAGGTTTTTATGGAGAAAATTAACTAATTTACAAAAATAGAAATTATTTCTTGAAAGGACAGATTTATGGCTACTCAAGGCGTTACCGCAATTCATAAGCGTCGCACATTATGGCAGTGGCTTAAAGGCTATACAGGTCAGAAATACATGACCACAGTGCTGTTTCTGGCAATACCTGTCGCACTGCTGATACTTTTCACTATTATCCCTGCTGTGAATATGATAATATTCAGCTTCCAGCAACGTGACCAGCTTGGCGTAAATGTACAGTGGGTCGGTTTTGACAACTATAAGACGCTGTTTACCGATATGGCATATCTTTCAACGCTCATCAACAGCTTGTACTACTTTGTCGGCTCGTTTATACAGCTCGGACTTGCACTTTTCATCGCAACTCTGTTATGCTCGAAAATAAAGCTCGCAGGACTGTTCAAGGGAGTTATCTTCTTCCCGTATCTTATGAACGGCGTTGCGGTAGCGCTTATCTTCCAGAGATTCTTCAGAGGCGATGACGGCGGTACGCTCAACTCCATAATTGCACTTTTCGGAGCAGATCCTGTAAAGTGGCTGTCAAACGGCGCTATCAACAACTGGTGTCTGGTTTTTGCGTCGGTATGGCGTTATATCGGCTTTGATATTCTGATGTTCATCGGTGCTATCCAGTCTATCTCGCCCGACATTTACGAAGCGGCAGATCTTGACGGTGCAAACGCATGGCAGAAGTTCTGGCACATAATTTTCCCCGGTATCAGAACAATCATCGCATTACAGCTTATCCTTGCCATAAAGGGTGCGGCTTCTGTATTCGAGATACCGTATATTATAACCGGCGGTAAGATGGGAACATCGACCTTCGTTATCAAGACGATCGAAACGGGCTTCCAGTACCAGAAGATCGGACTTGCATCCGCAATGGCTATCGTCCTGCTGTTTATAATAATAGTGATTACGATGATCCAGAAGATATTCTTTAAGGAAGAAAAGTAGGTGTAACAATGACAGACAATATCACAACAACCGAAAACTCCGGACAGACCTCTTTCAATATGGATAAATACAGGTTCAAGGAAACACCTAAGGGTGTAAGAATACTGATAGACGTATTGAAATACGCCGTGCTTGTCATAGCCTGCCTTATAGTTATCGTGCCTCTGGTAGTCGTATTACTCGGCTCGCTGAAAAGCCACGAGGATTTTCTGACAAGCGGAGCGTTCGAACTTCCTAAGGTGGTGGAGCTTTCAAACTTCAAGACGGCGTTCCTGCAGGGCAACGTAATGAGGGGCCTTATCAATACCGCTATTATCCTTGTGTTCTCTTGCGTAGGTACAATAATCACAGGTACTATGACCGCCTTTGTTGTACAGCGTTTTACAATGGTGTTCACAAAGCTCGTAAAGAATATATTCCTTATTGCCGCACTCCTGCCGAATATTTCGATGCAGGTAACGGTATTCCAGGTAGTGCACGCACTCGGCCTTTATGACACCCTCGCCGCACCGATAATCCTTTATATCGGTACGGATATAGTTTCGATCTATATCTTCATACAGTTCCTCAATAACATATCCGTATCCCTTGATGAAAGTGCGATACTGGACGGTTGTTCATATCCGAGAGTATACCTGAGCATTATTCTCCCTATGCTCCGTCCTGCTATTGCGACCGTGCTTGTAATCAAGTTTGTAAGCATATACAACGACTTCTATACAGCAAACCTGTATATGCCCAGTGACGGACTTCAGGTCGTATCGACAGCCCTTTACAAGTTCATCGGTCCTTACGGCTCACAGTGGGAAATTATCTTCGCCGGTGTAATTATCTGTATTATACCTACTCTGATAATCTTCCTTTCAATGCAGAAGTTTATTTACAGCAACCTTGTTTCAGGCTCTGTAAAGGAATAAACGCTTTCAGTTCTCCTTGATATATATGAAAATGACGTCACGCCGAAAAGCGTGACGTCATTTTGTTTACGGGAAAGTTTGTACATAAATGCAGACGTTCATAATTTTTAACGGCGTGAGTTTTTCCTGCTGAAAACGCAGATAAAACAGCCGTTTTATTTGTAGCTGCTACCCTTATATATATTGGGATAAATTAAATTGAATGATAATAAACGGTTCCTTTTATACGAAGCAACACATAGCTCCAACGAGAGCTTTTTAACACTTATAGACCGGTAGCATTCATTTCTCAGGAGTGCCGCCGCTACTGTCATAGCAGTTTTCTTGTCATCATACCGTGCAGCATATTCCGGACAATATACGGTTGCTTTTGCGGAATTAATGTATTTGATTTTCCCATCTTTGCTTATAACCTCGAGTACATAAGCCATGCTCCCACCTCACTTTACAATTATCCGATAATAAAATTATAATTTAAAGAAAGGCGCATTTCAATAACAAATCAAAAATAAAGTTGAAAAATGGGATAATATGTCAGAAATTTTGTCGAATTTATTGAAATCACTGAAATAATCCGAATTTTACTCTCAGACGGCAACATTTTTTCAATAGTGCATCGCCTGTTATAAGCACAAATATTACTGTGGATACTGCGTGGATAAGGTCAAAGGGTATGCCTGAAACGATATAGGCGGTAATTGTCTGTAAGTTTATATCGGTCGTGTAGGTAAGCACACTTGATATATTCATTATTCCGCCGTAAATAACGAGGACTGACAGGAAGGAGTAGATACAAAGGGCGAGCGTGTTGCGCTTTTTCGAGAAGATGATACCTGCAAAAAAGCCAAGAAGCCCCATTGCAAACATCTGCCACGGCGTCCACATACCCTGACCGAACAGCATATTCGATATCAGCATAGACACCGCACCGACAAGAAAGCCTGCCTGTGCACCGAGCGCCGTTCCGCTTATGATAACGATTGCGGCAACGGGCTTGAACTGCGGAAACATAAAGAAAAGCTCCCTTCCTGCGACAGCCGCCGCAGAAAGCACGGCAAGCACCGCTATATCCTTTGCGGACGGCTTCTTTTTTTCAAAGCTGATAAAGAAAGCGGCAAGGCACTCGACAAGCACAGCAAGAATTATCAGCAGATGCTTTCTTGTGCCGTTAGGGACAAAAAGTGTGCCGAGTATCACTGTGAAAGGAATAAGAACGGCGGTTATAACGCCTGCGACAATATCGGACGGAGTTACTTTTTTTGCGGTTACGGGCGGCTTTGCCATTGAGTTTTTCGGGGCAACGCCGATAATAAGCATAATCATAGGAACGCACAGCAACGCATATTGCAGCCAGAACGGCTCTGACGGTATCTCAAAAGGGAATATGCCGGTACCGGCTAAAAGCATAAAAACAAATCCGACACTGCCGAGCGAAAGCATTACCTTTCGGAAAGCCGAGAGCCTTTTGCGTTTTTTGCGTTGCGGTACTGCTGTGTCGGGCTTATCGCCTTTTATGACGTGAAAACGTCCGGAGAGATCGCCGTAGTTTTCAGCCACTCCTCTGAGAGAAGCTATAAGCCCTGCGACAGTGTAAACATTATCGCATACGTTTTTGGCGATTTTCGCACTGTCTGTAGTGAAAAACGAGGAATCGGAAAAGAACTGTGACGGCGGCAGAGATACGCTAATTTCTCCGTCAAAAAGCAGGGCGCATATATCCGCCGTTTCGGCACAGAAATCCATATCGTGACTGACAATCACAATCGTTTTCCCGTCTGCTTTAAGCTGTTTCAATAATGCCGAGAACATCTGCTTATATACTGCGTCCGCCGCCTTAGTCGGCTCATCAAGAAGAAGTATATCCGCACCGTAGGAAACGAGCTTTGCGAGCGCCGCCTTCTGCCTTTCACCGCCGGATAAGTCAAACGGGTGACGTGACAGCAGGTGCGTAAGATTAAATGCGGCGGCTATCTCGTCGGCATTATCGGCAAATTCTTCTCTGAGCGTTTCCTTATTGAAAAGCAGGGTAGGGTCTTGCGGAAGGAAACCTATCTTTCCGCCGTTTATCGTTATTTTTCCGCTGTTTTGCTTGAGCGTACCGCAGATAAGGCTTAGCAGGGTCGATTTTCCTGCGCCGTTTCCGCCCACTATTGCGGTTATGCTCCCTTGCTTTATGTCAAGCGAAAGGTTTCTTATAATATCTCTTTTGCTGTTCTTATAGCCGAAAGACAGATTTTTAACGGATATACAGCTTTCCTCCGACAGCGTATAGTCTGCGGCGGCAGGTGATACGAGCCTGTGATTTTCGCCGTAGGACGTATACCAGTCCTTAGCGGAGGGAACGTCAAGCAGTGGAAGAACATCGCTGACAGATGCACTTGCTCTTACACCTGCCGGCATTTCAAAAAGCATAGGGTGATTATTTTCTGACAGATGCTCTATAAGAGAGCTTGCGTCGCCGTCGTGACACACCTTGCCGTTGTCGAGCATAACCGCACGCTTTGCAACGGACAAAAGACCGCCGAGCTGATGCTCGGCAACAATCACGGTCGTACCAAGTTCCTTGTTTATTCTTACAAGCAGTGAAATAAACTGCGTGGATGCGATAGGGTCAAGCTGTGAGAGCGGCTCGTCAAGGAGCAGTACATCGGGATTCATAGCCATTACAGACGCTAAATTGATCATCTGCTTCTGACCGCCCGAGAGCTTGTCGCAGTCGCAGTACAGCAAGTCCTCTATGCCGAAGAACAAAGCAGTCTGGGAAACCTGCGAGCGTATTTCGTTTTGTGAAAGTCCTATGCTTTCCGCACCGAAGGCAAGCTCGTGCCAAACCTTGTCGCAGACGATCTGCTCGTCCGTAAACTGTGTGACAAAGCCGGCAAAATGACCGCCGAAAGAAATTTTTCCTTTTTGCGTTCCTGCGTCGGCAGGCGCTTTCATAAGATTTAAAAGGGTGGATTTTCCGCTTCCCGAGCTTCCGCAGAGTATTACGAATTCTCCTTTGTTTATTTTAAGCGAAATATCGGAGAGTGCGTTCATATCCGAGCCGGGATAGGAATATGACAGATTTGAAATATTATAAAGTTCCATTTCTTTCCCTCCGTTTAAATCGTGAATAAAGCTCGGCTGCAACAGGCATCGCACAGAGTATGAGCCAGAAAACATCCGCAGAAATATCGAAAGCAGTCAGCGGCAGGATAAATTCGGGATAATAGAGATAATAGGCTTTACCGCTTGCAAAAAGAATAATAATTGCGGTTGTGCATATCACGGTAACAGACATTATAATAAAGTCGGACGGCGCAAAGCGGAATATGCTGTAGGCTGTACGTCTTGCCGTACCGTAACCTCTGTATTTCATAGATCGTGCGGTATATGCGCTATGCTCAAGGGTATCCGTTACCGCAACGGAGAGAACGTGAACACCGCTTCTGATACGGCTTCGCAAGCCGCCCTCGTATATATCGTTCCCAACAAAACGCTGAGCCGCCGCCGCTTGCTTTGCCCGTCTTGCAAACATAGGCACTGAACGCAGTGTCATTGACAACAGCAAAGCGAGTGACGGCAGTGCTTTTCCGAGAAGATATACCGTTTTGTCGCTTGTCATACACTTGTTAAGTCCGATAAACCACATAACGAGCGATATTGTCATAGCGCCTGTAAACAGTGAAAAAATAAGCGTTTCAAGTGTGATACTGTTGCCGCTCGGTAACTTTGCAAGCACGGTTATGCCTCTGTTTGAAAACAGAAGATTTATAACCGCCGCAAGCAGTGCCATAGGCAGCATTACAAAAAGCGTTCTTGCGGCGGTTTTTCCGTTCAGTAAAAAAGCAAAAACGGCAGAGCAGACGAGAGCCTCCGCCATAAAGACGGGGCTTTGCACTATTGCGGTTATCAGTATCACCGACAGAAAATACATTGCCGCTGTTACAGGGTGTGTTCTTTCCATTGTTGCTCCTTAGTTTTAAAGGTCATAGCCAAGCTCGCAGGTATAGCGGAATGCTATTTCATCGTTGTTTGTGGGCTTGTACGATGAACAGCCGTAGTTTGGGAAAACGCCGTTTACACTGTACATCCAACCCGAGCCTTGTCCGCAGTCGAATTCATAAAGGTTGTTGATACCCTCAACATAGTATGAGCTGAAAGCAGGGGTGTAGCTTGCCTCCATCTGAATACTGTTTTCGTCACAGATACGGCGGAGTATATCGTATACGCTTTCGCCACTGTCGAATCCGACCGTTTTGCTGAATATCACGGCATCATCGGGAACGTACTTTTCAAGTCCTTTTTTCAGCTTATCCTTGTTGTTGAGTATGGTTTTGCATTCTATAACGAATGTGCAGGTGTTGTCATATTTCTTTATCGGCTTGTCGGGCTTCGGGGCCGTTGATATTACGGCCGAAGCGGTCGATACTGTTGTGACTTTTGAAGATGCCGGACTTGCCGAAGAGGTCGGGGCGGATGTAAAAACGGGCTTTTCAGTTGGCTTTGAAATGTCTGCGGCAGTATATGATGTTGATGCGACAGAGGTTATTGCCGTTGTTTCCGGCTTTTTGCTTTCAGGTAAGGTTTGTGAAGAAGTGTCCGTAACGGTTGTTGCGGGCGTTGTCTGAGAATTGCTGTCTGTCTGAAAAGCTGTTGTTGCGACAAGGCTTTCGGCAGTTGTAAACGATGATGTTTCGGGGGAAACGTATGATATACCGCTGTTTTCGGCGGCATCTTTTCCCATAGCGGCGGAAATTACCGCAATCATCACCACGGCGACCAGAGCCAGCCCAAGACCGAGTATATATTTGTATTTATCAAAAATAGCTTTCATTTTTTCTCCGTGAAATATCGGTTATGCAAAAATTGTTCCGCACCTATTTTATCATAAAAACAGGTACGGAACAAGCATTTACATAATAGTTTTACTTATTTGCGCTTTTTCTTCGAAACAAGCATAACTGCGCCTGAGATGAGAACTGCCATACCGCCTGTTACAAGTACGCCTGTACCGGGATTTATGGGATCGTTTTTATCTTCGGGCTTGCCTGAGCAGTCGCCGGGCTTTACAGAATCGCCGGGCTGTGCGGGCATATCGGGTTTTTCAGGTTCTGTCGGCTCAGCCTTCGCAGACATTTCGTAAAGTGAAGAGCCGTCCTTTGAAAGCTCATAAGCTGTAAGAGCGAGTGCCGCCTGTTCGGTAGCCATGTAGTTTTCTTCGCCGCCGAGCGTGTGGCTGTAGCCGTTTTCTGTAGCGTAGCTTTCAAGTGCGTCGATAAGCGTGATGCCGTCAACGATGAATCTTGAATCTGTAAGCGGGTCGATGCCGAGAGCGGCAAGTGCGATAAGTACCTGCGAGGTGCTTTCACTGCCGTTTGCATATCTTGCGTTCTCGTCAAGAGATTCTGCAAGGAACTCAAGACCGCTGTCTATAGCCGCATTTACCTTCTCGTCAGCCGCATAGGGAGCGAGTGCCTGTATAGCCATAGCCGTAAGGTCAACATCTGCGGTATTGCCGGCGAGCGCCCAGCCCTTGCCCGTCATATTGTCAACAATATAAGCGATAAGCTCATCGTGCGTCTTTGCGCTGTAATCTGTAGTGTCGAATGCTATAAGTGAGAATATAACCGCATTGATACCCTGCGATGTGATATAGTCCATAT
>ENA-OYZA01000592-OYZA01000592.1-human-gut-metagenome-genome-assembly--contig:-NODE-592-length-12952-cov-5.095759_pt1 | contig 12952 bp, 10 predicted proteins | sample MGYA00243257_ERZ653465 | MGnify/ENA primary metagenome ERZ653465 (study PRJEB26926, sample SAMN06164939) | human gut metagenome | biome: ENVO:00009003; feature: ENVO:2100002; material: ENVO:00002003...
CAGCGTCAGATGTGTATAAGAGACAGCCATAAGCAGACTGCCCTTGAAAAAGCTCATTGACCCGTCGCGGTTGGGTAACGCACAAAGCGGAATGTCAAGTTTGAGCATAAACGTACTGCCTGTACGCAGTATGCATTTGACGGATATGCCCGCCTCGCCCGTCGCAACGACCTGTCCGCCCGAAATAAGGCGCATCGTAGTGTTGCGCGGAACACGGAAATTGATGCGTACGTCGAGTTCGCCTTCCGCTTCTTCCACCCTGAACACAACGGTGTTGCGGAAGGGATAACCCGTATCTTCCTTGATACGGAGTTTTGCTCCGTTCACGGTTGTGTTTATCGTGCAGGGCGCATACGCAAAGAAATCCAGTTCTCCGTCGCGGGTCATGCAAAGCGCTTGCATGAAAGTAGGAAACGCGGACAGCACGGCAACCGCTCCGCGCGAGAGTTTGCCTTCAACGAACGCGTTGCCCGTCGGCGAGTCCTTGAAAAACGACTTGCGTCTCAAAGAGGCTTCCAGCTGGTTGGGCATGACAATATCTTCGACGGCACGCACGTTGTCCGACGCCGCGGCGCCTATGACGTTGAACGCAATCTGTTCCAGCATATCGGCGCACGCCGCTTCGCCCGTTTCGGCAAGCACGGTCACCAGCGACTCCATCATTTCGGCGGCGGCTTCGACGTCTATGCCGCGTGCAGGCGACACGCCCGCAAGGCTATTGTCGCAGGAAAACATACCCGTGGCGTTTCCGTGGTATTTGTCAAGGTTGGCAATAAACCTCAACGAAAGTTTTTTCAAGTCGTCGTCATCGACGAAAGACCCGTATGTGCAAGGATATTTGACTGCTTTTGCAAGGCTCACGCCGCTGGTTTCGACGACAAACTGGTGCGTCGGCTTTCTCCATACGGCGTCCGCACGTGCAACGGTGAGCGCTTTGCGTTTTCCCGCCGCGTCGTCTTCCGCTTGTCTCACGGTTTTGTAAACCCTTGCCACAGCCGCGGGCGACAGCGTTCTGTCGGCGGGTTTGCGGTAAGGGAACTTGCTCGCCACCTTGAACCAGTCGCAGGTTTTTGCGCGCAAAGCCTCGGCAAGACTTCTGAGCCAATCGGCTTCTTCCGCGCGATAAACTTCTTCAATCGCCTGGATTTCGTCGAGAACGCGGGCACGGGAATGGTACCAAAGCGGTGTTACGCCCAACGTATTGTACTGACTTTTGAAAAATTTGCGTAAAAAGTTGAGGGCTTTTTCGTCGCCCGTAAGTTCGTAATAACTGAGTACGGTTTTGACGGCTTCGATTTTGTGACAAAGGTATTTGCTGTCCGAAGGCCCGAAATCGCCGCCTTCGTTTGCGCTGTCGAATATAGCCGACATATAGCTTTCGACCTTGTCGCGCAGTTGTTCGTCGCCGAGTACCCCCGCAAGCAGTATCAACCCGCGAATATAACGAGGCAGCGTTTCGCCTTTCACCCATGCGCCGTGCACCAGCAAATCCGACCTTGCTCCGAGCACCTTCTGCAAATCGTTGGTAAGCATAAGCTGGTCTTTGAGCCAGCCTTCGGGGGTTATGCTCCCGACGGGAAGTTTGTGAAGTTTGGGTTGGTCGGACCTAGCCATTGACACCTGCCTTGCGACGTGCGCCTGTCACGGGCGCGCCGCGAAAACATATATGTTTCCGTCAACATAATTTATCATAAAAACGGCTCGTTTGCAAGCCTTTCCAAAAGTTTGACAAAGGCGCCGAAAAGAATTAACATATTCTGAAAGAGGTCATTATGAAATACGCACTTATACTTGGCGACGGAATGGCGGACTACCCGATACCCGCTCTTAACGGCAAAACTCCCCTCGCGGTCGCCGACAAACCCTACATGAACCTGCTCGCCGAAACTGGCGAAATCGGACTTGTGAAAACCGTCCCCGACGGCTACAAGCCCGGCAGCGACGTTGCAAATCTCGGCGCGCTCGGATACGACGCGACGAAGTGTTACACGGGACGCAGTCCCCTCGAAGCGCTGTCAATCGGCATAGACATGAAATCCGACGATGTCGCAGTCAGAACCAACCTCGTAACCTTAGGCAACGAGGCAGATTTTGCGGACAAAACCATGGTGGACTACTCCGCGGGAGAAATCACCACCGACGAAGCCCGCGAACTCATAGAGTTCCTGCAAGAAAAACTCGGTAACGACAAATACTCTTTCCACGCGGGAGTAAGCTACCGCCATTGCCTGATTATCGCGCACGGAAGCGTGAACATGCAACTCACGCCCCCTCACGACATCAGCGGCAAGAAAATCGGAGCGTATCTGCCCGCAGGCGACGGAAGCGGAGAACTTGCCGAACTCATCAGACGTTCCAACGAACTGCTTTATTCTCACCCCGTCAACCTTGCGCGCAAAGCCGCGGGCAAGAACCCCGCAAACAGCATATGGTTCTGGGGACAAGGCACACGTCCCGCACTGGAAAACTTCCGTGAAAGATACGGACTTTCGGGCGGCATGGTCAGTGCCGTTGACCTGCTCAAAGGCATTGCAATCGGCGCGGGAATGAAAAGCGTGGACGTCGAAGGCGCGACGGGCACTCTTTCCACCAACTTCGAAGGCAAAGCGAAAGCGGCAACCGAACTGCTCGACAACGGTTGCGACTTCGTTTTCGTGCACCTCGAAGCACCCGACGAATGCGGACACCAAGGCGACCTCGAAGGCAAAATCAAGGCAATCGAACTCGTCGACAAAAAGATACTCGGACCCGTTTACGAACACCTCAAAGCGTCGGGAGAGGATTTCGCGATTATGGTTATGCCCGACCACTTCACGCCCGTTTCCATTCTCACTCACTCGCGCGAACCCGTGCCCTATCTGATGTACAGCTCCAAACGCGCTCTGTCCGCGGGCGGTGACTACAACGAAAAAGCGGCCGCCGAAAGCGGAATTTACTACGACAAGCCCTGGGAACTCACAAACAAGTTCTTCGCTCTGTAAATTTAGATTTGCAGGTTGCCTGCCCGTGAATTTTCCGCTCGTCAATTCGTTTGTGCCCGATAGTTCCGCCCGATAATTGTTTGCGACCGTCAAGATTGGCGGGCAAAACAGATAAACGATACAAGACGGAAATACAGAAACAATTCGTGAACAGTACGGGAACAAAACATACAATCGGTCGGACAAAACAATAAAGAAAGAGACGCAACACAGCGTCTCTTTTTTTGTTTGCGGTTAATGTTTGCCGCTAATGCGGTTGCGGCACCGATTTCACTCTGTTTTTTTGTCGTCCTTGGAAAAAGGCAGTTTGACTTTGACAAACCCTCGCTTTTTGCTTGCGGGTTCTTCAACTTTTTCGGCGACTTCCTTGTCCGCCGCGGGCGCCGCATTGAGTTCGACGGGTGCGGGTTGCGCTTTCTCGGGCTGTTTTACGGGTTGTTTGCCTGCGGCACGCGCTTTGAGTTCTTCTATGCGCGCCGCGGCTTTTACCGCTTGTTCGCGTGCGGCTTCCTTGGTGAATTTCACGGCTGCGGCTTTGAGTTCCTCTTTCGCGGCGGCTTTTGCCGCTTTTGCTTCCTCTTTGCGAGCCTTTGCAGCCTCGTCGGTCGGTTGTTCGGTTTTGGGCGCGTCGTCGTGAACTTCCGTTCCGTAAAGTTTGCTCATAACCTTGCTCTGGACTTTGTTATCCTTTGCAACGCCGTTGACGTAAGAAGTGATTTTGACGGTGTACTGCTGTCCCACTTTCTTTGCGACTGCGGAGAACACCAGCAACGTGATTTTCAAAGAAACCTGAACAATCGCCACCGAGATGTTGACGCCGAGCACTATCCACTGCCAAAGACCGAGGCCTTTGGTGCTGATGACGCCCGTCATTGAAACCGCCGTTGCGATTAAAAAGACAAGCGTAGTAAAACTGCGGAAAATGCCGAAGGCTTTTTTCAGTCCTTTGATTTTCTTTTTGCCTTGCTTTGCGTTGCCGGCATAAAGTCCTATCATCACGGCGAACACGATGACGTAGACGCCCATAACGCCGAGCATTATGTAAGAGTAAGGCGCAATCAGCCAGTTTTTGTAGAGGTAAAAACACGCCGACGCAATGGCGAAAATCATACTCAGTATCGTCCATACGAAACTGGCTTTCGCAACGCGCGACTGTTTTCTGGACTGTTTGATTTCTTCGGGTGAAAGTTCGCGGGCGACTGCGGCGTTATCCGCGGTTTCGGTGGTTTCGGCAACCGCCGCTCCGCCTGCCGTCACGTCCTGAACGACAACTTCCTCTTCTCTTTCTTTTTTCCTCATAAATCCTCCCCTGCGGCACTCCCTTGCCGCTCCTTTGATTTATTTTTGCGCAAGAGCCGCCACTTTGTCAATGTTTGCAAGCAATATATCGAAAAACTCGTTGACTTTCTTTTCGTCGTCCTCGTTGCCCGTGATTGCAATGGTGAACGTAACTTCGCCCTCGAAAGTCGTGAGCGCAAGCTGCATAAAAGGTTTGCCTTTGACTGCACCCGTATAGAAACCGTCTTCGGGCACGGCGTTTCCCATTCTGTATTCGGCGGGCTTTATAGAGCCTATATTGCTCATGCCGATGAGCGGGTTGTCGTAACCGAGTTTGATTGCCTGTTCGCTTATGCAGTGCGGGAATATGGCATATGCGAGATTGAGAAGGGGCAAGGAATAAAGACCGAGGAACTTGTCCGTCTTGTTTTTTTCCATTGCCTTTGCAACCGCGTCCAACGTATCGCGCATAGTCGCGCCGACGCTTGCGACGCTCACGGTCATAAATCCCGTGTGGTTGGTAAGACCCGTTTCCAGTCCGCCCTGCTTCATATGTCTGCGCAGGTCGACCATGCACGGAACGGTGAGCGTTTCGCCGTCGCGGAAAACGCCGAAGTCGTAAAGCGAACGCACGTACGCCGCAAGCATGAGGTCGTTGACGGTAAATCCGAGTTGCTTGCCCGCCGCGCGCGCAGCATTGAAACGCTCCGCCGAAAGTTTGCGTTTGATTATGCGGTTGCGGTCGCCTTCTCTCTTTTCGGTAAGCGGGAAAAAGTGTTCGTCCTTGACCGCGCTGATGTTGCGGTAAAGTCCTTTCGCAACCTTTTTATCCTCTTCCGTCATGGACGAATAAACCATATCGTATGCGCGGGAACCGTGTTTTATCGTCATGTTTTCGTCACCTGAAACCAGCTTTGTGTAATTTTCGCAAAGTTTGATGACAAAATATTTGAGGTCACCGCCGTCGAAACACATATGGTTTACAACGACCACCACGGCGGACTTTCCGTCCTTTGTGAACAGACCGACTTTAATCTGTACGTTGTCCTTTATGGAAATGCGCTGCGACACGAAATTCATGACGTCGCGCTCGATATCGTTGCTGTCCGCAACCGTCAGCACGTCGTCAACCGAATAATTCTGCACCACCCAATAAGGCTTGATGAAGTTGTTGTGATAACGGCTGTGCAGTACGGGTACGTTGTCGAGCTGGAATTTGAGCGCGCGTTTCAGCGTATCGGCGTCGACTTTGCCGTCGTAGTAAAGTGCGCAGTGCATCATTCTGTCGTAGTAGTTACGGAACAGATACTGCATTTTGTCCCACATTTCTGCTTTCAGTATTTTTTTCATAGTCCTGTATCCTCTAAAAAAGGAGCGGCAATGCCGCTCCTTCGGTTGTTTGAGATGTCGGCAACGTAAAAACGTCAGATTTTGCCTTCCGCAAATCTCGCCATGAAGTCGGCGGTTAGCTGGTTGTTTTTCTTCGCGGATTTACCGTTCCATGTCAGCGAGAAGCAATGGTTTTCGGCAAATTTCGTGGAATGGAATTCTTCTACGTGAACACCCAGTCCTTTGAGTTTCTCCACAAGTTTGGGTCCCTGTCCGCCGCAGAAGAAGTCCTGCTCTGCGTACGTAATGAAGGACGCGGGGAAGTTTGCGTCGACGTGGTCTATGGGCGCGCACAAATCCAACCATTCGTAGGTCGCGACGTCGGCTTTCTTAATGGACGCGAAGTCCCAGAGAATTTTGTCGGCAAGACCGAAAGGTACTTTTGCTTTGAGCGCCGTTGCAACGTCGTATATGCCGCAGTTGAGCACCGCTCCCTGGAACTTGGCATTGGTCGTTACGCCCAGTCTTTCCTGCAAGGATTTCTTGTTGCAGATGCAGGCAAGCATTGCGGAATAGTATCCGCCTGCGCTGTCGCCCGAAATAATGACGCGGTTGAGGTCGAGATTGAGTCGTTCGGCGTTGTCCATCATCCAGTTCGCCGCACTCACAAGCTGACGAAGAGGTTCGGGGAACTTGTATTTGGGACAAAGACCGTAGTTGACGTTGATGACGAAGTAACCCATCTGCGCACTCCAACGGGACAAAGCGCGACGGTATTTCTTGTCGCCCGCGACAAAACCGCCGCCGTGTATGTAGAACAGAACGGGATACTTCCCTTCCTTGCGTTTTACGTAGTAAGTGTCGAGGGTGCAATCCTCGGGAGCGGACTTATCGTAAACGATGTCCTTGTCGACGACAAACTCAACGTTTTTGAAACGCGTGCATCTTCTGTTGTTCTGCGGCGCGTCGAAAAGATAGTCGATAGCCACGAAAGCCGTTCTTGCAAAACTCATAAACCCACCTCTTATTTAGATATACGATATTTTAACATAGGATTTTCCCCTTGTAAACCGTACGCGGCAAATTTGCACATTATGCGGTTGCGCGGCGGTACACACAAAGAAAAACGAGCTATGCGGTCTGCCTCTGATGTGTAAAGAAAAACGCAGTACGCGGTTTGCACGCCTAACGTACGCCTAACCGGTATACCCAAAGGAAAACGCGCGCCGTCGGCACGCGTTTTCCTTTGTGGTGTGTATGTCAATTGGGAAATTGAGCTTGTTTGTTCGACAATCGGGTTCAGACGAGTTTGTCGCGGTTGAGTTCGACAAAGTCGTTCATGTTCTTGATGATAAGGTCGAAGAAACGGTTGACCGTCTTTTCGTCCTCGTCGTTGCCGCGGATTGCAATCGTCATAGTAATGTCTCCGAGCAAGCTGGTGAGCGCAAGTTGCATATAAGGCTTGTACTTGACCGCACCCGTCATAAATCCGTCGATTATGTTTGCGTCGCCCATACGGAGCGCGCGGTCGTCCATAATGCCGATGTTGCTCATGCCGATAAGCGGGTTGAGATATCCGATTTTGATTGCGGTTTCGCTGATGACGAAGGGGAAAATCGTGTATGCCAGTTTGAGAAGAGGCAGAGAGTAAAGTCCCATATAGGGGTCGTCCTTGCTCTTTCTCACGGAGCGCAGAACCTCGATGAGCGTGTCATTTATGGTTTCGCCCTTTCTCTCTGTGGAACACTGCATAAATCCCGTGTGGTTGGTAAGACCCGTTCCCGCACCGCCGTCGACGATGTGTCTGCGAAGGTCGACCATGCAGGGAATGGTCAGACGTTCGTCGTCGCGGAACATTCCGATTTCGTAAAGCGAACGGACATAGAACGCCAGCATAAGGTCGTTGACCGTAACGCCGAGATTTTTGCCTATCTTGCGGAAGGACGCGAACAGTTCCTTGCCGACCTTGCGTCTGACGATGCGCGTTACGTCGGCAGGCGAATCGGGAGTAAGCGGGAAATAGTGCTCGTCCTTAATCTGGCTGATGTTCTTGTAGAGGTTTCTTGCGATTTTTTCCTCTTCCTCGGTGAGCTTGGAATATACGGCGTCGTAACTGCGGCTGCCCGTCTTTATTTCGAGGTCGCGGTCGCCGTCGAGGAGTTTGTTGTAGTTTTCGGCGAGTTTCTTCATGAAGTATTTGAAGTCGCCGCCGTCCATGCACATATGGTTGACAATCATGCAAAGCGTGCTTTTGCCGTCCTTGTTGAACACAGCCACTTTATATTGAACGTTGCTTTCCACGGGTATGCACTGGCAGATGAACGCGTTGACGTCGGCTTCGAGGTCGACGCTGTCGCGCACGGTCAAAATGTCGTTGACCGTGTAATCTTCGACCGACCAGTAAGGTTCGATGACGTTGCCGTGGAACGAGCTGTGCAGAACGGGAACTTTTTCGGTGGTGTACACCAGCACTCTTTTGAGCACTCCGACGTCGATGAGGTCGTCGTAGTACTGCACGCAGTGCACCATTCTGTCGTAATAGTTGCGGAACAGATATTGCATCTTGTCCCACATTTCGGCTTTCAGAATTTTGCTCATATCACACCTTTATTGTCCGATTTAATGCGCAGAATCGCACGTTAATGCGGTTTGCAGCTTGTCAGTCTTTCCACATGGTGTAGTAAGACTCGTCTTCTTTCTTATATTTCTTGTCGATTTTGGCTTTGTCGGCTTTATCCTTTTTCTTGTTGTATTTGACAAGAAGGATAATGCTCATGATGACGGAACCGACCACGCCGCCGAGGCAGAGTATCCAGGTGGGGTGCCAGGGTGCAACGTGGGTTACGCCGAGGATTACGTACAGAAGCACGCAGAACACTTCCATGAAAATTCCGAGTTCGACGTAACGGAATTTGAAGTTGGTGGCGTCGGCGAGAACGGTGTCGAAACCGAGCATGATGATGACCATCACAAGGAAGATAATCCAGCTCATTTCAACGTGGAACACGAGTTGCAGCAACAGGAACAGGTACACGCATACGAGGGCGATTATGACAAACGGCATAAGTCGCATGAGCAGGTATTTCTGTGCTTTTGCGAATTTGACGAGGAGCAGGCAGGCAACCGCGATAATTCCGACGAATGCGCCGCCGACGAGCAACAGCCACGTAAGCGACCAAGCCTGCGTCACGAAGCTGACCACGAGATAAACAAGCACGAACGCAAGAACCGCCGCGATTACGCCCGCACCGATAAGCAGCCCTTTGCGCTTTGCGTTGTCGACTTTGTGTTCCTGTTCTTCGAATGCAACGAGCGTCGCGCGGAAATCGCCGAGTTCGTCAATGCACATATCGTAGATGAGGTCTTCGTCGTCGATGCCTTTGATGCGGAGCTCCTGTGCTCTGTCCATCAGCTTTTTTAGCATCTGTTCACGGTATTCCATTGCCGCCAGCGTGGGAGCTATGGCGCGGAACTCTCTTTCGAGATATCTTTTGAATCTTTCTTTCATAACACACCCTCCGATGATTATTTACTTTTCTGTTACCGTTTCTTGCGGTGTTCACTTAATAAACGCACCGAACCCGAAAAGGTTACAAAAAAATTATCATTATTTTCCGACACACGGCGCAACCGTAAGATTCAGCCGTTTTCGCACGGTTTTCCAGTCGGGACAGAACTTGCCGAGAAGAGCGTAAAAAGTTCTGTCGTGCGCGGACACGTAAATGTGGCTGAGTTCGTGCAACGCAACGTACCGTATGCACTCCCGCGGAGCGTGAACAAGCGCGGTTTAAGCGTGACCGTCCTTGTCGCCGCATTGCAACTGCCCCACCGTGCCCTCATTCTGCGCAATCGAAGAATGCACGGCGCGCCGAAATACCCCTGCGTTTCGCGTTCGGCGGAACGGAACAGTTCGGGTAGAATTTCCGCCGCACGGGCGGCGTACCACCTTACCAGCGTTTTTTCAGCAAGCTGCAAATCCGCCGTGTCGGGTATGCGGATTTCAATCTCGTCGCCGTCCTCGGATATGCTTACCGACTTTTTATTGGCTGCAATTATACGCAACACGTATTCCCGCCCGAGAAAAAGCGTCTTTGCTCCGTCGCACACCGTCGTTTCGTTCTTTTGCGCCGCACGGCGGGCAAACTCTTCCTTTTTGCGCAAAACCCATTCGCCCTTTTCACGAACGAAAGCGTCTGTACGCGACACGGCGATGCGCGGATTTGCGCTCACGCGCACGCTTCCGTCCGCGCATATACGCAAATTCACGTTCTTAACGTTTTTCCTTGTCAGAAAGTATTCCAATTCATATCCGCCGCAATCCACAACGCGCTTTTCCATACCTGAATTTTACCGCAACCGAACCAAAATTTCAACAAACAAAAAAGGAGAGGCACTGCCTCTCCCGTCTTGTCTGACAAGCAATATTCATACCAAAGTTCTTTCTCCCGCGGAGAACAGTATCCATTCCGCAACGTTTACCGCATGGTCGCAGATACGTTCGAGATATTTTGCGACCATGAGCAAATCCAATGCCGTTTCCCCGTCGGCAACCGTTTCGATATGCCGCGTGAGTTCGTCCTTTGTGCGTTCGAAAAGTCCGTCGGCTATATCGTCCGTCTTGCAGATTATCCGCGCTTGCGCAACGTCGAACTTCTCGACTGCTCTAGCGCAACGTTCCGTCATTTCCTCCGCAGTCTGCAAAAGCCCGGACATTGCCGCAGATAATGCGCGGGGACGGTTTTCCATGCGTACGGTAATTTCCGCAATATCCGCCGCCTGGTCGGAAATTCTTTCCAGGTCCGTGACCATTTTCATTGCCGACGTTATGAATGTAAGGTCGTGCGCCACGGGCTGTTGTTTTACTATCATAATCATACAGAGTCTTTCTATTTCGGCTTCAAATCTGTCGGCGGCGATTTCGTAAGCTTTCACGCCTTTTGCCGCCGCACAATCGTTATCGCGCAATGCGCGAACCGCCGTTCTTACAGCCTGTGCGTCCGTTTCGCACATTTCAGAAAGCAATGCCCTGAGTTTTGCAAGCTGTTCGTCGTAAACTTTTCTCATATCAACCGAATCTCCCCGTAATGTAATCTTCCGTGCGTTTGTCGCAAGGATTGTTGAAAATATTGTCCGTATTGCCGAATTCTATAAGTTCACCGAGCAGGAAAAACGCAGTCTTATCGGAAATTCGCGCCGCCTGTTGCATATTGTGTGTGACGATAACTATTGTGTAATCGCGCTTGAGTTCCTGAACCAAATCTTCAATTTTTGCGGTAGAAATCGGGTCAAGAGCGGACGTAGGTTCGTCCATAAGCACCACGTCGGGCTGAACCGCAAGCGCACGCGCTATACAAAGTCGCTGTTGTTGCCCGCCGGACAACCCCAACGCACTCTTTTTCAGCCTGTCCTTGACTTCGTCCCATATGGCGGCAAGTCTCAAAGATTTTTCCACAACTTCGTCGAGTTCTGATTTCTTGCGTACTCCGTGGGTTTTGGGTCCGTATGCAATGTTGTCGTATATACTCATTGGAAAAGGATTTGGTTTCTGAAAAACCATTCCCACTCTTTTTCGCAGAAGGTTTATGTCAATCTGTTTATAGACGTCCTCGCCGTCGAGCAGAACTTCTCCCGTTATTCTGCAATGCGGAACAAGATCGTTCATCCTGTCCAGAGTTTTCAGAAAGGTGGATTTTCCGCACCCCGACGGACCTATGAGTGCGGTTATCGAGTTTGCGTCTATTCCTATGTTTACGGATTTCAAAGCCTGAAAATTTCCGTAATACAAATTAAGGTCTGTTACTTTGAATTTTTCCATCAATACTCCTTTTTGAAACGGTTTGCGATGAACTCCGCAATGCCGTTTATGACAAGCACCAGCGCAATGAGAACAATTGCAGTTGCCCACGACTCGTCGGGGTGCAGTCCTTCGCTGGCAAGAATGTACATGTGAACCGAAAGCGTTTCGCCGCTGCCGAGAAGTCCGTCGGGCACACGCGTAACCGTACCCGCGGTATATATAAGCGCGGCGGTTTCTCCAACCACTCTTCCGAGTGCGAGAATTATGCCCGAAAGTATGCCCGGAACCGTGGACGGCAGTACTATTTTGAATATCGTACGCAGTTTGCCCGCGCCGAGTGCAAACGAGCCTTCCCTGAACGATGCGGGGACGCTTTTCAGAGCCTCTTCCGTCGTGCGCATAACAAGCGGCAGTATCATTATCGCCATAGTCAAAACACCGGCGGCAAGACAATATGCGTGGAACAAAATCTCTACAAACAACAGCATTCCGAATATGCCGTAAACTATGGACGGAATGCCTGCAAGCGTTTCGGCGGCCATTCTGACAACCGCCACGAACTTGTTGGTGCTTCCTGCGTACTCGACCATGAAAATTGCCGAGAACACGCCTATCGGCACGGCGATGAGAAGAGAGAGCGACGCGATTATCAGCGTATTGATTATCGCGGGAGTCATTGAAAGGTTCTCGGACGTATAAACAGGTTCGAAAAGTTCGGGTTTGAGGTTTGGCAAACCTTTCATCAGAACGTAAATCAGTATCCAGAGAACTATTGCGACCGTCACCGCAGCGGCAAGCATGACGGCTATCATGACCGCAAAGGAAAACGGGTGTTTTGCATATTCTTTCAGGCGCACGGCAAAGGAACGTCCGTTTACGAACCTGCGTCCTTTGAGATCTGCGCCCGCGTCGGGTCGGAATGTAAGGCTTCGCATATTCCCCTCCTACGCTTTTTTGCGGCGTATCGCCGCTATCAGAAGGTTGATGAGCAGTATGAACACGAAAAGAACCGCCGCCGTCGCTATCAACGCTCCCCTGTGTATATCCGTCGCATAACCGAGTTCGAGAACGATATGCGAAGTCATGGTACGAACTCCGTCGAAAATCGAGTCGGGTATCTGCGTCTGATTGCCCACGACCATCGCAACAGCCATGGTTTCGCCTATGACTCTGCCGAGTCCCAGCACTATCGAGGTCAGAATTCCCGAACGCGCGGCGGGGACTTCCGTAAGAAAAACCGCTCTTTCGTGGGTTGCGCCGAGTGCGACCGCGCCTTCGTAATAAGATTTCGGAACGGCGCGCAAAGAGGTTTCGGACACCGTTATTATTGTCGGAAGTATCATAATTCCGAGAACGACAGAAGCGCTGAATATACTCATTCCCATTCCGCCGAAATTGTCGCGGACGAAAGGCACAATCACCGTGAGCCCGAAATAGCCGTACACTATGGACGGAATGCCCGCAAGAATGTTGACGAGGGGTTTCACGACTTTGTAAACGGGTTTCGGACAATAACGCGCCATAAATACCGCGCTGAGCAATCCTATCGGAACGCCGACGATAAGCG
>ENA-OYZA01000604-OYZA01000604.1-human-gut-metagenome-genome-assembly--contig:-NODE-604-length-12893-cov-9.956457_pt1 | contig 12893 bp, 8 predicted proteins | sample MGYA00243257_ERZ653465 | MGnify/ENA primary metagenome ERZ653465 (study PRJEB26926, sample SAMN06164939) | human gut metagenome | biome: ENVO:00009003; feature: ENVO:2100002; material: ENVO:00002003...
CTCGTTAATATTGACAAGTGCATTGATTTGAATAGCGAACCCGAGAAGTGCTATCCGACAAAAAGAACTATCGGTAGCTTGTTACCAAAGATAAATACTAAAAAGCCACGACATCCGCCGTGGCTTTTTCCTGTCCACCAACTAAAAACCACCTCTTTTTTCCAACCCCACTATCATTTACACCCTTCCGCTATGGACTTTTTGTGAAAAACGTGCTATAATATAAACGATTATAAACAACTGCACCGTGTTTTAATGCTTTGACAATGCAAGCGGTCAGACACAAGGAGGTGTTCGGAGCAGATGACTTATGAAAAGTCCTGCGGCGGTATTGTTTACAGAAAATTTCACGGCAATACGGAAATATTGCTTATAAAGCACATCAAGTCGGGCTACTGGTCTTTCCCGAAAGGACACGTTGAAAACGGCGAAACCGAAGAAGAAACCGCAAAACGTGAAATAAAGGAGGAAACCGGCATAGACGTTTATATTGACTCGGGCTTCAGAGAAACGGTTACATATTCGCCGCGCAAGGACGCAAAAAAGGAGGTTGTGTATTTTGTCGCCCGTGCAAGAAATTATGATTACACCCCCCAGCTTGAAGAAATTTCGGAGATACGCTGGGTAGGTATAGGACAGGCGCATAACCTGCTCGTCTATGACAACGACAAGCTGATAGTAAATAAGGCAAAGAGCTTTATCGCACTTATGAAATGAAGAAATTGTGTTTTGAGTAAAAGAAGAAAATGCGAAAGGAAACCCACATGACATACGAACAGGCATTTGAATACGTCGGTTCTTTCACAAAATCCGGTACACCTGTAAAGGACCTTATAAGATTTGTTATTCTTATGAGGCTTCTCGGCAATCCGCAAAACGAGCTTAAAATAGTTCACGTTGCAGGAACAAACGGAAAAGGCAGCGTATGCGAATATATAAGCAACGCTGTAAAAGCCGACAACAAGAGCGTAGGAAAATTCACATCGCCCTATATTGATTGCATCGAGGAACGCATACAGGTGAACGGCAAATATATTTCCCGTCCGGCATTTGCACTGTTGTGCGAGCAGGTGAAAAATGCCGTAGAGCAGACAGGCTTTGACGGATTTTCACAGTTTGAGATACTTTGCGCCATAGCCCTGCTTTATTTCTATAAGGAGCAGGTAGACGTTGCCGTTATAGAAACAGGTATAGGCGGACTTCTTGACTGCACTAACGTTGTAAATCCCATTGTAAGTGTGATCACAGCGGTAGATTTCGACCATACCGATGTGCTTGGCGATACGCTTACCGAAATAGCACGTCACAAGGCAGGCATAATAAAGCCGTCCGTTCCGTGCATAGTATATCCGGGACAGGCAAAAGAGGTAATGCGTGTCATTGACGATAAATGCCGTGAGTATAACTGCGAAGAAATTATCCCCGATATGACAAGAGTGCAGATGCTCCATATGGATATTACCGATGTGTTCTTTTCGTACAAGGGTATGAATTATCATCTCATTATGTCCGGTGAACATCAGATAAAAAATGCTCTGTGTGCCATAGAGGCCTGCCGTATACTGAATATAGAGTACAGCAGTGTGTTCACAGGACTTGAAAGATCCGCCCTCAGAGCCAGAATGGAGGAGGTAAGCGTGAACGGCGCTGCCTGCATCATAGACGGCTCGCACAACCCCTCCGCAATGAGAGCCGCCGAAAAACTGCTGAGCTGCGACAAAAGAAAAATACACGCCGTAGTCGGTATGATGGCAAACAAGGACTGGCAGACCGCCCTTAAAATAATTCTCCCCCGCTTCGAAGATGTAATATTCGTTGACGGCTTTATGCCGGGCTGTGTTCCCGCTTCTCAGCTTACACGCTTCGCCATAGAGCAGGGAGTACGTGCTACCGCCTGCGGCGACCTTAACAGCGCAATATCACAGGCAACGCTCAAGGCAGGAACAAAGGATATAGCGATGATAACAGGCTCGCTCTACCTTGCCTCCGCCGCAGAAAAGATAATCAGCAAGTAAATACGATTAAAGCCGCCCGATAACCGAGCGGCTTTATAAAAACAAAAAGCCGACCCCGAAAGGTCGGCACAATATCCACATAGCAACTTTACCTGTAAGCCGAGTTTTGTCGTGTGCGATCATCTATCTACGCCCTGCGTCGCCGCAGACCTCAAGCCACCTTAAATCGGGACCGCCGAGCAGACGGTTTACCCCCGAAACCAATCGGTGTTGCATCGGATAGGGTTTACAGACAGGAACAGTCGCCTGCCCCGTGGTGAGCTCTTACCTCGCCTTTCCACCCTTACACTGTAAAAACAATGCGGTATATTTCTGTTGCACTCGCCCTGGAGTCGCCTCCGGCTGCCGTTAACAGCTACCCTGCTCTGTGATGCTCGGACTTTCCTCACGGTTTTCACCCCGCGACCGCACAGTAAAGTTGCGATAGTTATTGTATCATTTTGTGTTGCATTTGTCAATACAAAACCCCCGATTATTGCCTTATTTCAAGGAGTAAAAGCATATTATGACCGTAAAGCCGAATATAAAAAAGAACTTCAATATAACATGGTTGCTCCTGTACGGCGCAGGACTTATCACTGTCGGTATACTTGTACTTGTAAACGGAAAAATAGTGGTAGAGCCTGCCGCAAGGCTGGGCGGTATCTTTATCGTTGCAAACGGTATCCACCGCCTTATCCGTGCTTACGCAAGACATCAGCGACTGCCCGTGTTCAGCGGCATCGGAAACATTATAATAGGACTTATATCCGTTTTCGTTCCAGCCGCCACTCTTGCGCTTCTGTCGTTTATATTCTCGCTTTACGTTTTTCTTAATGCCCTTGTGAAATTCATCGACTTCGGCACAGCCCTTAAAAATGCCGTTCCCGATGCGTTCTATGATTTCTTTTCGGGAATATTCTTCACCGTTTTCGGCATTATTATGCTTTTCGGCACTCTTATGGGAAGTCAGGGTATGCTTGTTGTCATCGGATTATATTGCATAATTTACGGTGCAGGCGAGCTGAGGCTGTTTATCCGTGAGGCCGCTCCGAATAAAGCCAAAGGCATTATCCGCCGCAGGATACGCTTTTCGCTTCCGCAGGTCATAACCACGTTCATACCGCTGAAAACCTTGCGCAGCTATACCGAGCGACTTGATTCCCGTGAGATAGATATCGAAAAACTGCAAAACGAGGAGCGTTACGAAAAAAGCGCCGACACCCCCGATATTCACGTCCTTATCCACGTCAGCGCCGACGGAGTAGGCTCTATAGGACATTGCGACCTTGTACTGAACGGTACTGTAATATCCTACGGAAATTACGATAAAGCGTCGGAACGCCTGTTCGGAGGCATCGGTGACGGTGTGCTTTTCAAAGCGGATTTTGACAAGTATATAAATTTCTGCGTTTATCACGATTTGCAGATGGTATTTGATTTTGGCATAAAGCTGTCGGAAAAACAGCTTGCAAAAGTCAGAAAAGGCATAGCAAAGCTTGAACGAAACATCACCCGCTGGAAACCGCCCTATCAGCTTGCAGCCGAAAACAGCCCCATCGCCGATATTGCGGATTTTGACGATTATTGCAGTTCGCTGTGGAACGGCACTCATGCACGGTTCTTTAAGTTTAAAAGCGGCAGATTCAAGACCTATTTCGTTATGAGTACAAACTGCGTTTTCCTTGCGGACTATATACTCAGCAAGGCAGGAACCGATATAGTAAAGACCGCAGGAATAATAACCCCCGGCGACTATTACGACTATATGCAGAGCGAATATGCCCTCCCCGGCGGAATAGTCATAACCCGTGACATTTACAGTAAATATAATGTTTCGCCGACTGAAACTTAAGTGAAAATCCTTGAACTTGACACGATAGTGTGATATACTACAATAGGACAAGAATTTACATTTACGGGCAATATAAAAATACCCCCCCGCATAAAGAAAGGACATACTATGAAGTTAAATATCAGGTTAACAGCGGCAATACTTGCCTGTGCGTCAATTCTGACGTCGGCTTCCGCCTGCTCATCACAGAATACAAGCTCCGCTACGGACAGCAAAAACGAAAGCAGTATAACGGAAAGCTCCGTTACAGAAAGCAAGGATAATACAAAAAGCGATACGACAAGTGATAATTCATCCGCAACTTCAGAAAGCACAGCTTCTTCCGATGAATCATCGTCCGAAAACAAGAAGCCTGTCGGCGTTGACGGCGTTCAGACAAACGGCCAGCTTGTCGTTGACATAGACGGTCATACATGGGGCATCTCCCTTTACGGCGGCGGCGACGGCGCAAACTATGCGTCATACCTTAACGAGTTCAAGGAAAAGGTAGGCTCATCGGTAAACGTATTCAATATGGTAGTGCCTACAGCAGGCGCATACTACCTTCCCGAAGGCTACGAAAAATACAATGCAAGCCACAGGGATTCGATAAACAGCATTGCAAACAAGCTGGTGAACGTGATAAACGTTGACGGATACGCCGCACTTGAGGCGCACACAAACGAGTACATCTATACCCGTACCGATCACCACTGGGAACCCCTCGGCGCATATTATGCGGCAAAGGCTTTCTGTGAAATGGCACAGGTACCCGTAAAGGAGCTTTCAACCTACAAGACGGAAACGATAGAAGGCTTTGTCGGAACAATGTACGCATTTACCGAGTATAATGAGCGTATCAAAAACGACCCCGATACCTTCACCTACTATATCCCCTCTACAGATTACACCGCCACCTATTATACCACTGATTTCAAGGCTGACGAGCAGTTCACACAGTTCCACAGCATATTTGTAGATCAGCCCGCAAGCGGCGCATATTCGACCTTTATGGGCGGCGATCAGAAGATAGTAAAGATAGAAACCGCAAACAAGAACGGCAGAAAGCTCTGCATCTTCAAGGACAGCTACGGCAACGCCGAGGTCCCCTTCTTTATAGATTCCTTTGAGGAAATCTACGTTTGCGACATCCGCTACTTTGACCTTTACGCACCCGACTTTATTAAGGATAACGGCATTACCGACGTTCTGTTCACAATGTGTACATTCTCCGCTGTCGGTGAAAATGCAGAGGGTATAAAGAACAACCTGCTTTCAAAGTAAATCTCTGACAGGTTTTCTGAAAGGAGGAGCAGTATGAAAAAGCTCCCGAAGATAACAGCGCTTATATTGACATTATCGCTCGCCTGCGGATGCTCGGAGGTTTTCCCCAACAGCAACGCAAGCGGCAAGGACACATCGGCATACACCCTACCATCCGACCCCGTATCATCGGAAGCTCCTTCGGACACCGAAAGCGAAGAAACCGAACAGCCCGATACCTCCGCTCCCGAAACGTTACCGCCGGATACTTCTGCCGAAGAAACCTCCGCTCCCGAAACAGACGGCACTTCTGCCGAAGAAAGCTCCGCCCCCGTAAGCAGTGCCGACATAAACAGCTACAGGGCGATAGGCGACAACGGTATATTAGTCGCAGGTATGGATAATCACTACCGTGGAATTATGTTCTACGGCGGTACATACGGCTATTGCGACCAATATATGACCGATGTAAAGGCGTTCCAGTCGGCACTTCCCGAAGTCACGGTATATTCTATGGTAATACCGACATCTGTCGATTTCTACAATCCGACCGAATACAAGGGCTACACTGAGCTTCAGAAGGATAAGATAGATTATATCGAAAGCGGACTTAAAAGCACAGGCGTTACAAATGTCAGCGTGTATGATACTCTGTCAAAGCACACCTCAGAGGAGATATACTCAAGGACGGATCACCACTGGATGCCACTCGGCGCATATTATGCCGCACAGGTGTTCTGCAAAACGGCAGGTGTAAAAGTGCCGGATATAAAGAATTACCGCAAGGAAACCTGCGGCGGTTATGTCGGCTCGATGTATTATTACTCTTCCGACGAACACCTTAACAATGACCCCGAAACCTATGCGGTCTACTATTCTCCGAACGAGGATAAGCTGAAAACCACATATTACGACCGTTATTACAGCAACGGCTATTACAGCAACCTTTTCCTTTGCGACAACGCAAGCTATTACTACCTGTCGTTTTTAGGCAGTGACGATCTCATCGCCCATATAAAGACCAACGCAAAGACAGGCAGAAATCTGGTCGTTATCAAGGAAAGCTACGGCAACGGGCTTATCCCGTTCTTCACTGAGAGCTTTGATAATATCTATGTGCTTGACCTGCGCTACTGCGAGGTAAACGCAATAAAATTCTGTAAGCAGGTCGATGCGACCGATCTGCTGTTTGCAAACTGCGCCTATACCGTTGCAGGCGGCAACTGCGACTATTTCTCATATATAAGAAACATTTAAGGAAGATTACATGAAAGAACTTGAATACCCCTTCGACAGCGGTTATCTGCTGAAAAAGAAACGCTCTGTAAAAAGACTGCTCCTGTCAGACGGCAGTGTGCGTATAAAGAAAAAAATCGCCGTTCTCGGCGGCTCAACCACGAACGATATAATAAATATGCTCGAATTATTCCTGCTGAACTACGGCATCGAGCCGACCTTCTACGAGTCGGAGTACAACCGTTACTGGCAGGACGCAGTATTCGGAAATGAGGAGCTTGACAGCTTCTCGCCCGACCTTATTTTCGTTCACACGTCCAACCGCAATATTCTGAAATATCCTGCGATAACCGACAGCAAGGAGCAGACAGACGCTCTTTTTTCCGAGCAGATGAAATATTTTGAAACGATGTGGGAAAAGATAGCTGAGCGCTACCACTGCCCCGTTATACAGAATAACTTTGAACAGCCGTATTTCAGGCTTATGGGCAACCGTGATGCGTTTGACTGCCGAGGCAGAGTGAATTTCATAAACAGGCTGAACACAGCGTTTGCCGATTATGCCGCATCGCACGAGAGTTTTTATATCAATGATATAAACTATGTCAGCGCCTGCTACGGTCTTGACAAGTGGAGCGAGCCGTCCTACTGGCACCTGTACAAGTACGCAATGTGCGTTCCTGCGATACCCGACTTTGCTTTCAACTTAGCGGCAATAATAAAGTCGGTATTCGGCAAGAACAAGAAAGCGCTTGTACTCGACCTTGATAATACATTATGGGGCGGAGTTGTCGGAGATGACGGTGTTGACGGTATCGAAATCGGACAGGAAACCCATATGGGACAGGTCTATGCCGAATTTCAGAAGTATCTCGGACTTGTGAAGGATACAGGCGTAATGCTGACCGTCTGCTCTAAGAATGATGAAGAAAATGCCCTTGCAGGCCTTAATCACCCCGAGGGCAGTTTAAAACCCGATGATTTCATAATGATAAAGGCAAACTGGGATAACAAGGACAGAAACATCGAGGCGATAGCGACAGGACTCAACATCGGACAGGATGCGCTTGTATTCCTTGATGATAACCCAGCCGAGCGTGCGATAGTTTCCGCACAGTTGCCTACAGTAGCCGTTCCCGAAATGGAGCGTCCGGAGGATTATATAAGAGTGGTAGACCGCTCACGCTTCTTTGAGATAACCGCTTTTTCAAGCGATGATTTAAAGCGCAACGAAATGTACAAGGAGAATGCGGTAAGAGCCGCACAGCAGGCACAGTTCACCGACTACGGCGAGTATCTTCACAGTCTTGAGATGGTGGCTGTGATAGATGACTTCCTGCCTGTCTATCTCCCCCGCATAACACAGCTTACAAACAAGAGCAACCAGTTCAACCTCACCACAAAGCGTTTTACGACCGCAGAAATGGAGCAGGTATTCGCAGATGACAGCTATATCAGGCTGTACGGCAGGCTTGCCGACAAGTTCGGCGACAACGGCATAGTATCGGTAGTTATCGGAAAGGTGAACGGCGATACGCTCGACATAGATTTATGGCTGATGAGTTGCCGTGTGCTTAAGCGTGATATGGAATACGCAATGCTCGACAATCTCTGCGACAGAGCAAAACAGCGTGGACTTAAGACGGTAAAGGGATATTATTACCCCACCGCAAAGAATAAAATGGTGAAAGAGCTGTACGGCGACTTCGGCTTTACGAAGGTCAGCGAGGATGCAGACGGCAACACCGTATGGGAGCTTTCGCTTTCGGGCTACGAGCCTAAAAACAAGTATATTACTGTAGAAAGGAACAAGTAAAATGAGCGAGCAGGAAATTTACGAAAGATTAAACGAGGTTTTCAGAAACGTATTCGACGATGACGATATCGAGGTCGAAGCAGGCACAACAGCAGATGATATAGAGGACTGGGACAGCCTTGAGCATATCAACCTCATCTCCGCTGTAGAAGACGAATTCGGCATCCGTTTCAAGATGGGCGAGGTTTCTTCGATGAAGAACGTCGGCGAAATGGTCGACATAATAAAATCCAGAGCCTAATGGCGAGTCGCCGCTGACAATTCCGCCTGCGGCTGTGAGCTGCCTCAAATTCCGCCTTTGGAATTGTCGGCGGTCAGCTAAGATTGGCAGAACGGCGGAGTTACACAAAGCAATAAAGCAGATAAGCGGTCACAGCGACAAGCAGTGACCGCTTTTTATATTCTTATCGCACTATCTATCCCTTGCTTGCACCATCACACTTGCCTCCCTTGTTAAAGGGAGGTGGATTGACGGCAAGGCACAAACTGTCGCTTTGTTGCGTTTTGCTTGCGGTACGTCCACCTTTTTGATTTATCAAACTTTTTGCCGTCAAGACGGAGGGATTGCCTCACAACCATCCTTCGCTTGCACCAACCCTTCCAAAACCGCACTATCCCTCTCGCTTTTCGTAGGGGAGGAGCTCGCTCCTCCCGTTGCACCAACCCTCTCCATCCCCACAACCATCGCAAAAAGACAATAACCCCTCGTTCCGCACAATGTCCTTGCCTTGCTTGCCCCTCCCGTTGCACCGAACCTTTCCGTTCCCACAACCATTGCAAAACCGCACTATCCTCAAAAAGCACTATCACTCTTGCCATATGAACGCTCTGTTGGTTTCGCATCCTTGCGAAACTCTGGGCGTTCAACTTCGGGCATCCATGCCCGTCCCTTGTCAAAGGTGAGGTGCTGTCGCCGAAAAAATTCGGGCGACTACCGGAGGGATTGCTCCCTATACGCACCAACCCTCCAAAGACCTCACCATCCCTCAAAAATCGCCATCACCCTTGCCTTTTAATGAACGTTCCGTTTGTTTTGCATCCGCACTATCCCACGCCCCGCACCACCACACTTGCCTCCCTTGTCAAAGGGAGGTGGATTGACGGCAAGGCACAAGCCGTGATATTGTTGCGTTTTGCTTGCGATACGTCCACCTTTTTGATTTGTCAAACTTTTTGCCGTCAAGACGGAGGGATTGCTTGCTACAAACTGTTTCAGCCCTGCCGTCACCTTCGTTAACAATCCCTCAGTCACAGTGACGGAAATCTTATTAATTTATAAAAAATCTTCGACCTGATATTAAAAGTAACATCGAAAATATTGTACCGCACTGTGCCAGCTCCCTTTACACAAGGGAGCCAAGAGTGATAGTTCTATTTTTCAGAAAGCACTAACCCTACATGAATTTTACATCATTTCAAAAGGAGCAATCTCCCGCTTGTTTAATCGCTCCAACCTTTTCTGCACATTCTTGACATCTCCTTCTACCCGTGCTATACTTTTATTAGCGTTAGCGAAAACTAACTAAATATAATTGATTAGGAGCAACCTATGAAACATCTGCATTTTGAACCCGAAACCGACGGCTTTTACGGCGCATATTGGGAAAGCAAATCCCCGTCCGATACCGCAATGATAGCAATGCTCGGTGACGACCCCGAAGACTATATGGGCAAAACCTGCGTGAAATGGCTTCATACCTACGGAATTAACGTAATGACAATGTCACCCGGAAAGAAGAACTACAGCCACCACAACTATCCTCTTGAGCGTATCGGCTCGGCTATAGAATGGCTCAAAGCGCACGGCAACAAGAAAATCGGCATTGTCGGTGCCTCTACAACAGCCACAGTCGCTCTTGTCGCCGCCTCATATTATCATGACCTCACGCTCACTGTTGCCCTGACTCCGAGCGACTTTGTATGGCAGGGCTTCGCACAGGGTAAACGTGACGGCTGTAAGGAATGGCCTGTCGAAAACGAATCTATCGTGTCGATAGGCGGTAAACCCGTACCCTTTATGCCCTTTGTCTATAAGCACCCTGAGTACTGGCAGAAGATAGCCAAAGCGTCTAAAGAACACGGCGATTCCACATATTCAAAGGATGTGTTCGATGATTCCGAAGCCGCAGGACTGCTTAAAGAAGAGCATTTTATACCTGTAGAGAATATCGGCGGCAAGCTCGTTCTTGTCGGTGCGGAAGACGATTCTCTCTGGGATACCGCAAAATACATACGCAGAATGGACAGTCGCCTGAAATCCCGTCCGCATTCCTGCAAATACTCGGTGTATCTCTATGAACACGGCACACATTTTGTATTCCCCGAAAGCGTACTGAAAAAAGCTCTGCCCGTCGGTGCTGATATGCTTGTAAATATGTGCTTTTCAGCGGCTAAGAAATTCCCGGATGAATGTAAAGCAATGCGCATTGATCTTGATAAAAAACTTACCGAAGAAATCCTTGATTGGAAATCAAACAATTAAAATTAGTAATATATAGGCAAAATATATTAAGTATATTAACTTATGCGTGAGATTTTTCCGCTCGTACGACCGCCTTTATATTATAATAGTATCACAAAATTCAGCCGCTCACATCGGGCGGCTTTTTTCTATCCTTTAAAATCATCATAAATCATCAATTGTCGCTTTTACCGTTGCCGTTATCTTCATCATAATTCATCACCGTGTGTCTTTCACAAAGGTAAAAAATACTGGCTATACTATTATAATATATAAAGGACACGTCACGACCATTTTTTCGCCTTCAGACAGCCCCCGATATTTCACGAAAGTATACGTTTACATTCACCCCTCAGTCACCTTAAAAATGCTCATAAATCGGCTTTCCTGCTATAATATCGGGTGTTTTTCCGCCTGCCCGTCCGCCCTTTACGTGTAATTTTATTACCATTTCATAACATACCTGCACCAAAACCTCCAAATCGGTATAATTATTTTTGTCTAAAAACACAACAAAAATCCAAACTTCAATTTTGGGCAGATTAACAAATTAAATTACAAAATAAGTCAATAATAGCCAGATTTTAACTGATTACAAAACGGTAACAAAAAGGTTACAAAACGGTTACAGCTTTTTCTTGTGCATTTTCACCAAAAATGACTGCCCCAAGCTATTTGACATTTTGCAAAACGGAAATTATAATTGTCTAGAGCTTGAAAAAAGCCCGATAATAAACGTAGCAGCGGTTCTCTCCGCACGGGGAGTTATCGTACACGGTCAGTGGTGACAGACGGATTTAGCCGTAATTATAATGCCGTGATGCCCGTATGGGTACTGCTTAAACCTACCGATATGATGACGAAAGGCGGATATATGTTTCCCAGATTCAGAAACACCGGACTGACAATACGCATATCAAAGAACGCAGCACTTAAAATACTGCTTATATTCGGCAGTATCTTCGGAGTATTCCTTATGACAGGTCTGCTCTACTTCAGAAATGACGTTGAGATAATCGACGAGAACGAAAAGCGTATTGTTTATACGGTAAGTGCCGACCCTTATGAGATTCTCAGAGAGAACCACATAACGCTCGGCACATACGACAGGATAGACTTCACAGGCTTTGAGGAGAACGTGGCAACAGCCACTCTTACTATCGAAAGAGCCTTTGACGTTGATATTCTGGAAGGCGGCAAGAAGACCGCCACTGCACACAGTGTAGACGCAACAGTGGCACAGCTGCTTGAGCAGGCAGGCGTTAAGCTTGGCGAATATGACAAGGTATCACCTGCAAAGACGGCTGTTCTTAAAGAAGGACAGAAGATCGCTGTTACAAGAGCCTATGACGTGAAGATTACGGCAGATGGAAAGACAACAACCGTAAAGTGCCTTGACAACACGGTTTCAGAGCTTCTGAAAAGGGCGAAAATAACACTCGGCAAGAACGATATGGTAAGCGAGGAGCTTGAATCCAAGATAACCGGACCTGCCGAGATAAAGGTTTCAAGAGTCGAGATAAAGACTGAAAAACAGGATAAGATTATCCCTTATCAGACATCTACCGTAACAAGCAACATTCTGGCTATAGGTCAGAGCGAGGTCCGTACAAAGGGTGTCAACGGCAAGATAAGAACTACAACGACTACCACCTACATCGATGGTGTTAAGACGGATGTAAAGAAGACCACAAAGGTATTGACCAAGAAGGTTGACGAGGTTATAGCCGAGGGTGCGGCAATCGTAACTCCTTATTGCAAGATAGATGATACATCTATCGTACTAAGGAACGGCAGACCGGTTGACTATGAGTATGTGGTATCCGGCAAGGCTACAGCCTATACAGCGCCCGAAGGTGCGTATACCGCAAGCGGCAGATTGGCTGAGATAGGTACAGTTGCGGTAAATCCCAATGTTATCCCCTACGGCTCGAAGCTCTATATAGTCGGTCAGTATGACAATATCTGCTACGGCTATGCTATTGCCGCCGATACAGGTGATGGAATGATGGCAGGTACGATTCCTGTAGACGTATATATGGGCAGTACAGAGGAGCATTATGATGATGCTTGCGCATGGGGTCTGCAATACGTTGATATTTACGTTGTAGAAGTCGGCAACGGCTAAGCGGCGGGTCGCCGCTGACAGTTCCGCCTTTAATGCTGTTGCAGTGTAGCTGAGAATAGCGAAACGGCGGGGTCAAACAAAGCAATAAACAATATAAAGCGGTCACGGTGATATGCTGTGACCGCTTTTTTGCGGCAATGTGCCGCTTCAAGTTCCGCCTG
>ENA-OYZA01000605-OYZA01000605.1-human-gut-metagenome-genome-assembly--contig:-NODE-605-length-12891-cov-6.229043_pt1 | contig 12891 bp, 18 predicted proteins | sample MGYA00243257_ERZ653465 | MGnify/ENA primary metagenome ERZ653465 (study PRJEB26926, sample SAMN06164939) | human gut metagenome | biome: ENVO:00009003; feature: ENVO:2100002; material: ENVO:00002003...
TGCAAATGATACCCTAGTTTGCAGCAACTGTGCAGGCTCTGTAAAAGTTCTGTGAGGAAGGAACGGTCAACCTGATGTGTTCGATTACGACAAGCATTTATAACATTGGCGAAGGGGAACAGACTTTCAAAAGAAAGGGGCAGCACTTGCGAGTAGCTGCCAAAAGTAAAAAGATATGAGAGTATTTGTACTCAATATGCGTGGCGAACCATTGATGCCATGCACACAAAGAAAAGCCAGATTACTTCTAAAAAAAAGAAAGGCTGTAATTTATAAATACAATCCGTTTACAATTCAGCTGACTTATGCAACCGGAGAAACGAAACAAGATTGCCATATAGGCATAGACACAGGCTCTAAATATATCGGAGTTGCTATCACATCGGAGGATAAAGTTTTATTCAAGGGTGAAATAGAACTCCGACAAGATGTAAAATCCAATCTTGATAAAAGGCGCATGTACCGCAGAGACAGGCGAAACCGTAAAACAAGACACAGACAGTCCAGATTTCTCAATCGAAAGAGAACCGATAAATGGCTGCCACCAAGCCTGCAAAACAGAATAAACCATACGTTTCATTGGATTGATACATTCAGCCGTTTAGTGCCCAGTCCAAAACTTCATATAGAGGTTGGTAAATTCGATGCAGCAAAAATGATAAATCCAGAAATTAACGGCGTTGATTATCAACACGGACAAACATATGGTTTCTTTGATGAAAGATATTTCGTTTTTGCAAGAGATAAATACACTTGTCAGTGTTGTGGTAAATCAAAAGATAAGATTTTACAGACGCACCATATCATTTATCGCAGTAACGGCGGTACGAATAGAGTTGATAATCTTATTACAGTTTGTACAGATTGTCATACATCAGAGAACCATAAAAAAGGTGGAGTATTTTATAAATGGCAGGAACAACGCAAAAAAGTAAAGCAATACAAAGAGCCGCCATTTATGAACACTTTACGCAAGCGAATATTTGTCAAATATCCAAATGCCGTAATCACATACGGTTCTAAAACAACACCAAAACGCAAAGAAATGGGACTAGATAAAACACATTATAATGATGCAATTGTCATTAGCGGCGTTTGCAAAATCAATGAAAACAGTGAAGAATGGCTGCTTATAAAACAGTTCCGTAAGAAAAAACGCTCTTTGCATGAAGCTACTGCCCGCAAAGGAAGAAAAATTCCAAACAGGAATCAGGTCCGCAATAGCAAAAATACGCCTTGTTATCAAGGCTTTTTTCTTAATGACAAAGTATCAGTCTTAGGAAAGAGCGGTTATATCACCGGATTTACGAGTAATGGCGCTTATATAAAAGACAATGCCAACAATTATATAACTTTACCGAATAAAACCTACAAGCAGGTTGGTATTTCTAAGTTAAGATTAGAACATCATAATAATAACTGGCAATATATGGTAAAAACTGCCGTATAATTCGCAATTCATCCCACCACCTATAGAGGTGGGGGATTTCTTGCTACGGCTTGTTAAATAGCCCTATCAGCGTGTTACCTTGTACGAGGGTGTGTGCATTCAAATTCCGGTTGCCGAGAGCATGGGATGGCGCATTAAATGCGGTCAAATCGGTGGGTTCACCGGGCGAGCCGCAGCCGGAACCATTAGCTGAATAGCCCTGGAAACAGGCATGTTGGTTGCAACATCTGCATATAACGCCGGTTCAATTCCGGCTTCAGTTACTGGAGATGTTGACTTTTTCTTGTTTTCAAACCACTCCTTTTCAAAGGGAAGAAAAACAAGCATACTGACTTCTGCAGAAGTACCCATGATAGCATAATTGGCAATGCTACAGTCAAAACTGGGAATAGCAGGGTTCGACTCCCTGCCATGGGGTAAGCCTCTTTTTTGATATGAGTTTTTGTTTAGGCAGATTATAATGGAGATAATCATAGAAAAAACTCTGAGTTTTGGCAACAGATTTTTACTCCAAAATCGGAAGGTGCTTTTCCACTCTTGACCGGGCTGAAGTCTTGCAATGCTATATGCTCGGTAAAAAACTTAACTTAGGGAGATAAGACAATTTCGGTGATTGCAATAGTCCGGAGACCTGAGTTTTCACCGGAAGTAACATAGGTTAGCTGCTGGGCGGCTCCGGGGTGGTTTTCAAGGTGAAGTCTTTCAATATTTATATAATCCGGGGTATCCTGAAATCCTGCGGACGTGGCGTAATCGGTATCGCAGTGGGTTGCTAACCCATCCAACATACAAATGTTGTGCAGGTTCGAGTCCTGCCGTCCGCGTCAAAAACATGATTCACTATGCTGAGATGTGATAATTGGTAGTCAGGCGGTCTTGAAAACCGTTGCTCGTTTACGGGTTGGGGGTTCAAATCCCTCTCTCAGCGTTCATCAGATTCCGTTCCGGATGGGAGGCTATACCCCAGTTGGTAGAGGGCCGGGCGTATGCAATGTCAATCAGCCATGCGTCTATGATGTCGATGGTTCGACTCCATCTAGCCTCATGTATCATATAAAAAAGACTGCTAAACCAGTCTTTTTTTAGTTGTCTGAAAATTTGCGGTTCATAATAACTTTCATTATACTTGCTATAAGAAATGTTAAAAAGAGAAAAGGAGGCAAACTTCATGAAAAAAAGAAGGACATACATTGTTGGAATCCTAATTACGGTATTTCTTTTGGCCGGCATCGGGAATATGTATTATAATTCCATTCCGGTAATAGATTTAACAAAATCAGAAGAACCGGTAATGGTAGATTCCTGCAAAGCCGGGCGCAGTGCCGATACATTCCCCTGTAAATATTCTAATTTAAAACCAAGACAAGAATATAAAATAAAAGCATCTGTGGGCTTATACGGAAAAGCAATGGGCAGTCTCTTAGAACGCACGTCTTACGACTTTAATTATATACCAGAAAAGGAAAGCGGCCTGTTTTTGATGAAAGTGACGATTCCAAACTCTATGCGCCGTATACATGATGCACTATCCTCTTATTACGAAATTTCCTTTGAGATAGAAGAAGCTGTTCAAAAATAGTTGTATACGTTATCTAAAAAAGACTGGAAAAAACCAGTCTTTTTTTATTTTCCAATTATTTTGATTCCATTCTTCAAGAAGCCTCCATGCGCAAAAATGATTAAAAGACATTCCAAAATCAGCCTCTGATAAGCCTTTGTTCCCTCATCCGGTATTATAAATTCATAAACATCGTCCGGACAACTGAGGTCTGCAAAAGTATAAATTTGGAATGGGTTCTTCATAGATTCATAGTCTTCATAGTGCTGCTCCCATATCTCATCCCCGTAATATTGTTCCAAAATCTGTATAATCCTGTTTCTAGTTTCCTCATCTATCATTTCATCTTTTTCATCGAGCAGGTCAAAAATCTCGCCGAAATAAATCTTGTCATTATGTATTCCTGCGGCGATATCATACACCAGACCTAAGACTTCTGAATCACCTTTTTTCAAATTGCAGGTCTCTGACATAAAACTCTGTAAACGGCTGCGCCAATAATCTTTGGATATGGTCGGCGGGGTCAGCCATGGATTATAATACGCATCTTTCCCAATCATGATGCGATGTGTTTCTGTTATACCTTGATTTTTAATATTTACAATGACTTTCATAAATAAACAACCTCCTGTAACTCCTGACTGTTGATTTTCTTCGTTATAGCTGCGGATAAAGAATACCCTACCTTTTTTTGTTTCGGTCTGGTCGGTGTTGTCACGAGGTAAATGGCATTCTTCTCTTCTTCCCTGCATACCTCATAGACAGCACAGCGGAAGAACCGGAGATACACCTTCCGTTCAAACCAGCCAGAATATAAATCCACGTATTGCCGCCACGCCATCCAGACAATAGATTCCAGCTCCTCCAATTCATCAGCAGACAGATTTCTGCCGCCCATCAGTTTTTTGAATTTCCGGTTTATCCTGTTCGAGTCTTCTATCCCGTATTCTCCGATTGCCCGCATTGGGTTGCCTCTAGATAAACGGCATGTGTAGAAGATTTCCAGTTCTTTGAAGAACATTTTGTTTATCAATTTGATTTCTACTACCATATTTTTCTCCCCTTAAAAATTATCAGCTACTGATAGTATGAGGAAAGAAATAAAAAAAGAAATTTCCGGACAAAAAAGCACCAGACTGATTGCTGGTGCTATTCTATATATTCTATTTTGTGACAATCATATCATTGATGCTGACATTTAATATAGAACTCAAGATGACAATATTGTCTAGGGTCGGCAGGGAATCGCCGCGGAACCACTTATAAATCGCATTAGTTGTAGATAATCCCAGAGCATCCTTCAATGCAGCCACGCTTAGATTGCGGTCTCTTCGAATATCATCTATATTTCTTCCGGTTGCAACCGGGTCTAAAATCGGTGTCATTTTTTATTCATCTCCTTTTCAATAAAAAATCCCATCCTTACGGACGGGATTCTAAAAAAGGATGCGAGGAATATTCCTATTTACATTCGCTTACCGAACAAACCCGAACATAAGGACAATACAAAATAAACTGTTGTTCACAGCATTCTTTTCGTTCCTGATTCGGTTTTCGTGTGCTCAAACGTAACATAAAAACTACTCCCTTCTAAAATGGAAATCATCTTGCCACTTAATTATAGTATGTCAAATTACAAATAGCAAGCGCTTTTGCGGGACAGCGTATGCGAGATTTGCCCCCATGTCTTGTGGACCAAAGCCACATGTCCTGCTATTAGGCCAATATGCGATATATGACGCATGCGGGACTTGAACCCTGCCTCTGCTCCTTGAGAGGGAGCTATCCTGCCATTAGACGAATGCGCCAAAATGACTCGAACGGGACTTGAACCCAGTACCTCCGCCTTGAAAGGGCGGTGTCGTTACCTTTAGACTATCGAGCCGGAATACAGGTGACAGGAATCGAACCTGCGCTATGCCGGTTAAAAGCCGGCTGCCATACCGCTTGGCTACACCTGTTTACACACAATCCCAGGGCCAAACCGAGCGCACCTGATTTTTCAGGTCAACTTCATTTCGCATGGACTATTGCGTATTTCTTCTTCTGATAGGATTGTAATACGATATGACAGTTTCTGTCCATCTACCTGTGGTATACAAAAAGTACTGTCCGAAAATTTGAGTTTCGCATACTCTTTTGACATACTATATATGAAAGGTTCATAAAGTGCTTTTTCGAAATTTCCCCCTCATTGTATTGTAGTGAAACATATTGTGAACCTTTCCCCCCTTTTGTGCAGAGCTACGAGGAGGTTCAAGTCCTCCGAATCCATAGGATTACAGGTGTTAGTAGAATTGGATATAACAACTGCGGGTTCGATTCCCGCCTGCACAGTTCCGGGGTACAGAAAAAGTTGTTGTGAAGCAGTTTCTTCTGTATTCTGGTAAAACAGCATGCTTTTCTTATGCCATGTTGTTCCAGTAAGACAGCGTGATGAACTGTCTTCTGGTATAGGCAAATCGCCTCCTTTGTTGAAAGACTGCTCAACTTGGCTAAGAGCAGTCTTTTTTAGTATAAGAGACTGTATTAATTTACACAAAAAGAAGACAGTTCCTGCGTATCATCAGGATTACTGCCTCATTGATATTGAAACTGGATATGCTGCAGACATTCCGTTCCCGGTCCAAATTTGTCCGGACGAGCCTTACGCGGATATCCTATATATAATAAGACAACAGAATAGGAAAAAACTTACGCTGTTTTTTTGCAATTTTCAGCATACTATTTTTAAGATTTTTTAAAAGGCAGTATTTCTGTCAACTACTCATCACCTAAAGGTAATGGGCTTGTAACTACCTAGTCGTACTAACGATTTGCATCTCCGACATTTATAATTCTATAAACGCTGCTGTTCATAGTGGTTGTATTCGTTTGCCAGCAGTGTTCTGAAGCTCGGTATTACAGCTTATTGTATTCGTTATGCGATTTTAGAATATAAAGAAGAATTAAAATACGGATATTCCAATTTTGATTTTTTAATTCAGATAATTGTATTCCTCTTAATCATTGCCATTCCTTCGGTGATAAATACATTTTTCAGATGGCGTGGGTTCAAAAAAAGGAACGTCCTGATAGGCGTTCCTTTTATTCTTTCACTCGATAATATTTTCCCTGTTCTTTCCGATACAGTCTCCCTTTTCGACTCTGATAAAAGCTAAAATCCTTCTTTCTTAGATGGCAGGCTGTAAGTCGGACCGCTTTCCGGATGTGTTCTTCTGTAACATAATGTTCGTACTCTTCCATTTGCTGCAAAAACGCCCAATCTTTCTCTGTATCTTCCAAATATATTCCAAACGCTCCCCGGTCGATATCTAGTCTGATTAAAATATCATCCGGCAGATATTTAAAATCCATGATAAACTGCCCCATCGGACCTAACTTCTCGTTGGATACAACATATTCAATTTCTGCTCCAAACATATCCTTAAAAATCTGAATACAGGCAGCTTTCGATTCTTCAAAATTTTCTTTCATAAATAGCATCTTATTTTATCTCCTCAATCTTCCATATCCGATTCATCCGGGGATAGTATGTGATTTGTAATGGACCGGCATCTTGATAATCCCAATACTGGCTGCTTCTGACAGGAAATTCTTTGCTGCTGCACTCATCTCCAATTCCGTACAGGTAATAATATATAAACCGGACTCCTTGGGAACTCCTTGTTTCGATTTGCGTAAAAGTATCCGTAACCGGCCCATCCTTTATATCTGCAGTAATGACAGTACCAAGATACACTGCCACGCATAGGCATACGCAGAACGCAATACAGGCAAAAACTTTTTTTACGCGGGTCTTCTCTTTTATCAGCATCTTTATACAGAATCCGCAGAAAATTAGCAGCACCAGTACGTCCAGTAATTCATCGAATATACCGCCGATGCCTATTCTCGGCAGATAAACCTCATGCAGAATCAATATCACCAGTGTAAGATAGAAAAAAAATCCTATCATATCTTTTCTGTCCTGCATGTCTCTTTTCTCTTTTTTCATTGACCTTTTCACATCCTTTAACTTTTTTAGTGTATTCTATAAAAATAGTATGCATATCTTTTATTTTCCACTTTTTTCTTTTCTTCTTATAGGGTATAATATTCCCTACGGTTTTACAAGAATGAGAAAGACGGGGGATTTATTATGGAATTTGTTGCAAACGATATCTGTTATATGATTGAAACCGGGAAAATTGTGAAAGTAAAAGTGATGCGTAAACAGGGAAATACCTACATTGTTCAGAGAATCGGAGCCTGCGGGGCTTTGACACTTTCTGAAAAGGAATTATTCCCTACAGAAAAGGATGCTGCTAACAGCAGAAAATCTTTTTCTATCGTGAACATGGACATTACGGACTAGGCAGGATTTGGAATCGTGTTTTTAGAATCCTATTTATGGCGATTCGCTCAGTATCTTGAGACCTATGTTATTTAATATGGTTCCAAAACGGAAAATGAATTTATTAATGAGTCCACATACCTTGAGGCTCATGTTATATTATATAGCTCCAGAACTTTACATACATATGAAAAAATAGGGTGCGAACTTGAGACCCACGTTATTTTATATGGTACTAGAACCTCAAATAACAGATTCTTCACAGCGCTCCGTACATTTGTACTTTTGCTGCAACTTTTTACTGCTTTTCGCAGAGAGCTTGGCGAGAGGTCAGTTATCGTATGGGATTCACTGCACTATCTCACCTTCAGGCCGGCAAGACGGCCTTTCGTTTAAAGATAGTATGTCAAATTATTTTTGTTTTGTACAATTCTTGGACAAAAAAAGAAAAGACCCATAACAGGCCTCTTCTTAATTAAGCAATATCTTTGTCTGATGCTACTCTTCCATTTCCCTGATACATTTCTGCAGGTATTCCTCAAATTCCTTTCCGGTGAATTCAAAGAATAGGTAGCGGAAAGTTGCTTTGTCCTGACTCTGTTCGTAGATACGAAAGATATCATCTGCAAATCCCGGATAAGAAAAATCGTTGCTTCTGACCATTTCCGCCAGCACTTTGTCTGGTACAGCACAATCTTCAATTTCCTGCACCCGGTCGTTTACTTTCCATACCAGAGCATCCAATTCTGCATCCGATGGTTTCTTATCTGCTGAAGGAGTATCCAAAACCATAATATTTCCATGTTTATCCAGAACGGCAGTGTTTTTGGCTAAAACATAAGTCTTTTTGAATAGCTCATAGGTCTCTTTTGTCACTTCTTCTAAATGTGCTTTTGATGATTTCAACCAATTTTTACACATTTCCTCTGAAGATGAGTAGAAGACAGATAACTTATTTGTGATGTTTAATACTTTATCCAGATAATCCTTTTTAAAAATAGTTGTTGAACAGTCCTGTGAGATAAACATAGGATGTTCTACATAAATGATGCTGCTACCTCCTCTTCCTGCAATACTCACATCTACAACAGGGATTTCCTCAAACTGGAATTTTATTTCACGTCCTGTTAAATCTACATATATAGAGGCTCTGAATAACTTTGTACAGGCTTTTAAAGCCCATTTTGTCAATTTTTCATAGTCTTCCGGTTCCGCTTTCTCCCACATCTGATTCAGGGTGTAATAACCTCCCTCTCCATCATTTTCAACCAGAAATGACACAGCTTCTTCTTCCAACACCTTAAAGCCTTCTTTGAATCCCTCTTCATTGAGATATCCTTCTTTCCATGTGTATCTTTTTGCAAGCTCCACGATATCTTCTGCATACAGGTATTTGACTTCTACCCGTTTATCCTCTGGTCTGTCGCCAACGTCCCAGCCATAAGCCTGAATGACGAATTTTTCGCCGCCATAGATGATGCCAGGGAAGAAGTAACGTTTTTCTTCCGTAATCTGAATCTCTTCATTTGCTACGATTTTCTTTGGACCGTTCAAATCAAATATACTCATTGTTATCCTCCTATTCCCAGTTGAAATATGCTGCTATGTCTCCAAATGTCAATACGCTGTTTTTAGTTTCCACAAAATCTGTTATGTTTGTTCCATTGATTTCAACCAATTTTATTTCATCATCGTTTGATGGAACAAGCATGCACTCATCCCGGAAATCCTTTTCCAGTTCTTTGATTGTAAAAGTCCTGTCAAGTTTTATTCCGTCAATATTTATGGAAATCAAACGAATGGTTTTAGCCTCCTCTATGTTCCAAATAGGAACATGTTTCGCAATACAGTATGCTTGAGCGCAAGTAGTTGTACTTTGAAAGACAACAGAATGCTGACCAAACCCATCCACGCCCTTTCTTACTACTTTCATTATTTTCTTACTTCCGTCTGTCCGATGGCACAGTAGCCTCATATTTACTTCTAAATCATCATACGTCATTTTCAATTCTCCATTTTCACTCTAAGGGCAGATTATAGTTATTCTCCAGTTCTTTCAGTTCACTTTCATACCCAAACATCGTTCTATAAGCTCCATAAGAGAGTTTGATGCGGATATAGATAAGCCCCGTTTCCGAGGATATCTTCGTAACTTCCGCCTGTGTTTTGATTAATGTCCGACTATGAGCTCCTCCATAATATCCAATATTGATAATCTGTCCAACAGAATAGTCAACATTGATTTTTTGTCCTTCTTTATACATACCATTCTCTCTTTCGTTAAAAAAAGGTTTTTGCAAGATATGCATGGATTTGTACAGTACTTGCACCAGCTTTAAATCCATGCCATTCAGAAGTAAGCCTGCTTTCATCAGTCAAAGGCAGGCTTTCAAATTCCTGTATTAAAAGCTCCACACTCGCTGGCAGATAATCAATCTCCAGCAGAATCGGGGAGTCTTTAAATATCGGCACAATCATATGATTGTAAACGAGATTCCAGTCACCACCTGCAAGCCCGCATCCCAGATATCCAGGTATTGCTGCGTGCATGATATGATTATCCCTGCACCATTTTTCCAATTCTTGCAAGCATAAATATAATGATTTATAGTCTGTATCCAGACCTTTTCCTGTAGGGATGTCTTCTGCAAACATATTTACAACATACGTCATAATCCTGCCCTGTGGTACGCTCATTACCTTATTATGGCCCATCAGTTCATAAGCGGTCTTTGATTTGCAAAGATTTTGATACATTTCATATTGTGAATCGCTTATGATTTCGCTGCGAATCAGTTTTGCTACTCCTGCTCCCATGACTCCGCGGCAATTTACTTGATGTGCGATTGCAGTTGCGTTTGTTTCTAATAAATTTTTACATTGTTCTAAAATCATAGTTATTCTCCTCTGTTTTTTTATAAAAAATTAGTTTCAGACATGTGATATTTACTTATAAACTCCCTTCTTCACGTTTATTTGTCCTATTGATAGAATGTAAAATAAAATAAGAGATAACATACAAAAGAGTCCGCAGTCTCCCGCGAACTCCCGTTATATAAAAAAATACTCCCACAGAAGGTTTCCCTCCTATCTTTAGTATGAAAAAAGTCCCGGACAATCCGAGACTTTTCTTATACTGCATTCTCATTAAAGTTTGGTTTTATACGGTTCCACAAATTCTTCATAATCGAAAATCACAGATGGAACTGCTTTTTCCTTATAAGCAGCTTTACCTATTGTTTTGATTTTTTCATTTACTCGCTTATTGAGCTGATACCATTCTGTATTAACAAGTTGCTCTCTGTCAAACACTATGACCTGATAGTCATCATATGCATCAATCATAAATTCCGTATTTTGTGCCGCTTTTTCCAGTTCTATAAAATGGACAGCCTCCTCGTAGGAAATGAAATAATCTTCACAGAAAAAACGTGTCTTTGTATCGCCATCCTTTAATCCATACTTGTATTGTACGACAGGCAGATAAACCGGATTTTTTGCATCATATACCCGATAATATTTTTTTAAATCATACTGACTGATATTAATATGAACGATATACTGGCTTTTATCTTTACAATAATTGATATTTACATATCCAGAACCACCATCATTCCAAACATACGGCTTATGCTGCAATCCCAGAAAATCATCATATCCGAAATGGTTGCAGGGAATATCGAAATTCATATCTAACAACAGATTTTTCATATGTGCATAAATGACACTTTCCACGTCATAAAAGAGAGGGTCGTTACAAATTGAAATCTGTTCAGTATCTGTGCAAATGTCGTGCCAGTCTGTGCCTTCATAAGTAATGGTTTGTAAATACATCGTTATCCTCCTATAATAATGTGGTCCAGTATATAACCGCTACCGGACCGCAAAATTCTTTATTACAACTTCTGTTCCCTTATTTCACGAAAGAACTGTGCAAATCCTTCGCCGGTTTTTCGTTCCGGTGCATCATCAATGAAGTCACACCACTGGCGGCAACTTTCCTCCAGTATTTTCTCAAATTCTTCGATATCTTCCAAAACAACAACTGACAAATATTTTTTACATCCTGTCTGCTCAAGGGTATCATAAAAGAATTCAGCAAACCCTTCGCCGGTTTTTCGTTTCCGTGCTTCTTCGATAAAGTCACACCACTGACGAGCAGCATCCTCCAGTATTTCTTCCAAAAGCAATGACAAGAGTTTTTTAATATCGTCCCCTTTTAGCATTCCGTCTATCTCTGTCCAGTCATAATCCTCTAAACAGTCTTCCTCTGTCTCCTTTGTAGGAGATACCAGTGCTACGGCATCCTGTATTGGTTTTTCTGTATCCATAGGTATTTTCAGCAGAATGGTTGCTGAAACAGCATCCGGATACTTTATTGACAGAAATTCGCTTAAAAGTTCTTTTGGAGCTATAAAGTAATGCTCTAAAATCGTTTCTTCCTGATTTTCAAATGTTTCTTCATATTTTACTTCATTCATATATTTTTGCATAATCATTCTCCTTATTTTATCCAGTAAATCATATAATTGTTTCTTTGTTATGGGAAACTACAAAAAAATCCCCAAGTTCGTGGCTATAATAATATACTTGATTAGATAATCTTTGTTTCTCTGCTACATGTGTTTCGTTTACTTTCGGTGTAAGTGTAAGCATATAGTCGTCATCCTCAGCTTTCTTTACTATCAGCTCATGAATAGAGGATGGATAAATATGTAAGTCACCATCAAGTTTTTCAGCAAGCTCAGAAAACACATTTTTATAAAGAAGCCATCCAGCTCCTTTATTTTGGTAGACATTGGATACTATATAGGCTTCCGGCAGTTTATCCATATCCGACAAAGATTCTTGACTTTCGATTTTTAAAATAAAACCGCGCATATTTGTCACCTTAACAGGCAATAGCTTTGGCATGTTATGGACAGCAAGCTGGAACAGTTTATCTTCCGTCAGTGAAAAAGTATCCAGATATTCATTGGTAATTCTTACAGAACGAAACTCTTCATCATCTGCTTTTATTAGAAGTCTATAAGTAACTGCCAAATCCAGAAATGTGCGATGAGGAATCGTCTTTAACAGTTCTTCATTATTCTTCCTGTTGATGACTTCAAGAAATACTTTGTTTTTATCGAAACATAGTGCATCAGCGTATTCAATTCTTTTTACCAATCGCACAAAACTCTCTGCCATATTCCGAATACTCTGATTTCTATCCATTTCGTTGTTATCCATCTCATTCCACATATCCTTTAAAAACAAGTAGGTTGTGAAATACGGTGTTGTATTATCAGATTTACACACAGAAATCTGCACCACGTTCCCTACTTTCGTTGATTTTGGAACGGATTCAACTTTACAATTGAAATCTTTAACGATTTCCGATAAATACTTTGGAAATAAATCTTTTACCAGTTTCTGAAATTCCTCATAACTTATACTTTTCATATTGTTATCCTCCATTTTTTATGATTTTGAACCATGCAGTATAAACTTTTTGCTCCTGTCTCTTATACACATCTCCGAGCCCACGAGACCCTAAGACATCTC
>ENA-OYZA01000607-OYZA01000607.1-human-gut-metagenome-genome-assembly--contig:-NODE-607-length-12883-cov-9.920954_pt1 | contig 12883 bp, 10 predicted proteins | sample MGYA00243257_ERZ653465 | MGnify/ENA primary metagenome ERZ653465 (study PRJEB26926, sample SAMN06164939) | human gut metagenome | biome: ENVO:00009003; feature: ENVO:2100002; material: ENVO:00002003...
GTTTATCCAGTTGTAGCCTGCTACCGCAATCGTTCCTGCACAGGCAGTACGCATATAGTCCGCAGCGTTTGCGAGTATGTTCTGCGGAGTGTCGAGCATCTGCAAAAGAAGATGCGCAAAGGATACCGAAATAATCGTCAGCCCCAGCCCTACAAAGCCGAGCACATAAGCCGAGTTTGCGATAAAACGCTTTACATCGTCGTGCCGTCCTGCGCCGAAGCTCTGCGCTATCAGTATTCCCGCACCTGCCGAAAGGCCGTTGCACAGCGTGTAAAACAGGAACGTTATCGAGCCTGTCGCACCGACCGCCGCCAGTGCCTCGTGACCGAGATAACGTCCGACTATTACCGAATCGACTATATTATAAAACTGCTGGAACAGATTTCCCGCAAGCAAGGGCAGAGTGAACATAAGTATGTGCCTAAGCTCGCTTCCCTGTGTCATATTTCTTACATATTTGTTCATATATTCTACCGTACAACATTGTTTTGTTCGGGCAAAGCCCATAGATATAGAGATTATAACCCTTTTTTACGGTACTGTCAATAACGCATCGTGCTTAATATATTGTAACTGTGTACAAATAAGGACGGGGAATACTGTCGGAATGACGAAAAATGTAACGTCGGGAATTGTCGCACCGCCGTGAATATTGACAAACGGTGCGGAATATGACATAATTATCTTGGATAAGTATCCGGTAAACAAAACAGCTGAGATAATCCGAAAGGAAAAGCAAATGAAATTAAGAAAACGGATAATCGCCGGTTTTCTGTCGGCACTGTTCATATTATGTTCCGTGTCGCTTCCGGTTGCGGCGGCGGCTGACCCTTACACCTGGGACGGCACCTCCGTGCTTGCGGCGGACAGAACCTATTACATAAAAAGCAATATAACACTCAGCAAAAGCCTTACTGTACCGGCAGGTACGGTGATGGTGCTGCTCAGCGGAACATCCGTTACCGTGCCATACGGTATTACCCTTGATATAAAGGGCAGACTTGTTGCGGATAACGGCGCATCGCTTATAATAAACGGCACGCTCAATACCTACGGCGGTTCTGCTCTGGATATTGACGGTACGATGTCTGCGAGCGGAAGATCTGCGGTTTCGCTGTCGGGCGTTACACTGCTTTCCGATACGGCACAGACGGCATTAGCAGGAACTCTTGATGTGAATTCGGACTTTACCTCCTACGGCGAGATAGGTGTGACAGGCACTGCTCGCTTCAATGCAAAAAGCTATATCGGCGGAAAGCTGGAGATAAGAAACAATGCGCAGGTCATAAACACAGGCACTATGACGCTCGGGAACGATTGTTCATATACGCTGAAGGGTATGTTCACAAACAGCAAAAACGGCAGTGTCACCGACAACCGCAGAGCCTATGACAACTCGGCAATGTCTGTCGAAACTATATCGCTGTATACAACAGACGCACTGACGGGAATTGACGTTTCGTGGGCGCAGGGCGACACGATAGACTGGGCAAAGGTTAAAAGTTCGGGCATCGACTTTGCTATGATACGTTCAAGCCGTGGCAGGATAAGCGACGATTACCCTATGACAAGCGATACATATTTCCACGAAAACATGAAGGGCGCTATGCAAAACGGCATTCCTGCCGGAGTGTATCACTACTGCTATGCCGAAACGGTAGAAGAAGCGAGAGATGAGGCTAAATTCGTACTCAGCCTTATTTCCGGCTATGAGATAAGATACCCCGTAGTATTTGATATAGAGGATCAGTGGTATGTAAAGAACGGCTATTCAAAGCAGACCCTCACCGCAATGACAGAAGCGTTCTGCGAGGAGATAGCAAACGCAGGCTATCTGCCTGTCGTATATTCCTACGCTTCGTTTTTTAACAGCTACCTTGATATGACGGCGCTTTCAAAGTATCCCGTGTGGGTGGCTCACGTTGACACCGACAAGCCTGCATACAGCGGAACATATTTTATGTGGCAGTATTCGTGGGAGGGCAGTATCAGCGGAATCGACGGCGATGTTGATATGGATCACTGCTATGTTGACTTTGATGCGTATACAAGGAAGTTCGGGCTGAATGGGAGGAAGTAAGTTCGGATAACAGATATAAAAGTATCGGCGGCCCGGTAACACTACCGAGCCGCCGCTCTATATTGCTTTATATAACCGCTTAATCTGCGTTTTTGTTTGTCATTGCCGATTCAGGTTCAACCGGCAAAGCAACATTCTTCTGCCAGTATCCGTACTTTTTCCTCTTTACGATAAGGAACATCAGCGACAGCAGGAAAGCAAAAAATTCCGCTACGACATTCGCCATCCATATACCGTCAACATCGAAAATAAGGGGCAGTATAAGGATGCTTGAAACCTGGAATATAAGTGTTCTCATAAACGACACAGCCGCAGAGATAGCGCCGTTTCCGAGTGCGGTGAAGAACGATGACGTGAATATATTGAAGCCTGCAAGTAAAAAGCACAGCGAGAATATCCTGAAAGCGTGACGTGTCTGCTCGTAAAGCTCTGCGTCATAGCCGACAAATATCTTTGCAAGAGGGCTTGCAAGCACCGCCGACAATGCGACAAGGGTAACTCCCGCTATCGCCGCAAAGCAAAGGCTCTTTTTGAGCATATTGTTCAGCTCATAACGGTTCTGCGCTCCGTAGTTGAAGCCTATCACGGGTGCGCATCCGATAGAATAGCCGACAAATATCGCTATGAAAATGAACTGCACATACATCATTACGCCAAAGGTCGAAACGCCGTTTTCACCTATATATTTCATCAGCTGGAAGTTGTAGATTATACTTACGACCGATGAGGAAATGCTCGACATAAGCTCCGATGAACCGTTCGCACAGGCACGCAGGAGCGGTCTTATCTCAAGCCTTGTCTTAGTAAGACGCAGTATGCTTGAGTTCGGACGGAGAAAGTAGATAAGAGGGAATATTCCGCCGACACATTCGCTGATGCCCGTAGCAAATGCCGCACCTGCAACGCCAAAGTCCATAAGACCTACAAATACAGCGTCAAGTATGATATTCGTACAGCCTGCCATAATAGTTGAAATAAGTCCGAGTTTAGGCTTCTCGGCGGCAATGAAAAAGCTCTGGAATACGTTCTGGAGCATAAAAGCCGTTGTAAATGATATTACTATTCTGCCGTAAAGCACACAGTCGCCGAGCATTTCGGGAGTTGCGCCGAAGAACACCGCAACGTTTTCGGAAAAGATAAGGCCGAATGTTGTGAGTACCGCACCGAGTATCACCGTCAGCATTATCATCATTGTGAAATAGCGTTTTGCCGTCTTTTCGTCACCCTCGCCGAGCTTCTGCGAAACAAGCGCCGTTCCGCCCGTGCCGACCATAAAGCCCACACCGCCGAGTATCATTACAAACGGCATTATAAGATTGATAGATGCGAAAGAGGTCTTGCCGGCAAAATTCGATACGAAAAAGCCGTCAACCACGCCGTATATAGATATAAACACCATCATAGCCACCGACGGCAGTACAAACCTGAAAAGCCGCCCTGCTGTAAAGTGATCTGAAAGTTTTATCTTGCTCATTTTCCCTTTGTTCTCCTTTTGTATCTTTATATTTTCGCCGTCTGACTTTTAAGAAGTACGCTGTACAGCTTCATGAGTGCAGTCATATTCTCGCTTTCTTCATCTGTCATATTGCCGAGTGCGGCGCATTCCGCCTCTATCACCTTATCTACCGTCTGTTCGCACAGCTTTGTTCCGCTTTTTGTAAGGCTGATATTCTTTGTGTGCGCACCTGCCGGAGTAAGCGTTATATAGCCCTCGCTTTCGAGCTTTTTCAGTGCGGAGTTCACCGTCTGCTTAGGCTGATACAGCACGGTGCAGACATCGCTCTGCGTTATGTTGCCCGGCTCCATACGCAGTGTGTACAGCGTCCAGAAAGCCGCTTCCGAAAACCCGTAGCGCTTTGCTATATTTCTGTAGCAATCATCTATTGATTTCAGTACATTATTATATTCATACAGTTTTTTTCTGTTGTTTTTGTTATCCAAGCTGATTCTCCTTGTCGGCAAATGGTTAAGTCAGAAATCGGACTGAGAGATATTATAATCCGATTTCGGACTATTGTCAAGAGCTTTTTGGCAAAAAATAAAAACTGTGCTGAAACAGACACAGTTTAGACTATAGTGCTTTTCGAGGGATAGTGCGGTTTTGGAGGGATTGATACAGGCGAGGGTTGGCGTGACAATCCCTCCGTCTTGACGGCAGAAAAGCTTGTAGTATAAAAAGGCGGATATACTGCAAGCAAACGCAATAAAGCAACAGTTTGTGCCTTGCCGTCAATCCACCTCCCTTTGACAAGGGAGGCAAGTGTGATAGTGCTTTGGCGCAAACGGTCGTATTTCAAAACTATGCGTATGCAGGGACGCTTAACGCTACACGTCCGCAGATTAGTACATATATCTCAGGTTAGTGGCGTTTTTTTGAAGAGTCAATGTTAATGCAGTTGTACAGATATACTCACGAAATTATTAATAACTTGTCGATACAAAAATTGTTTTAAGCAGTGGCGGTGATATATTTCACTGTGTGGTTTTAATAATCGGTTTATCGCCTTACACCTTTGTGAACAACCCGTAATAACCGTTTATACGGGATGCAAACTGAATTTTTTCACCGTTTTCGATAAAGCCGATTCTGCCGCCCATATCATTTTCAGGGTCACGCTCAATACCTTTACCTTTCAGATAATCTGCCAGCTTTTCAACAGAATCCGCAGGCGGACACATTATAATTTTTCCGCCGTCTATCTCTGTCGCATTCTCCGAGCCGCTTATAATTCCGAAAAATGCAGGGAACGAAGAAAAACAGTTGAAGGTATTGAATTTTGCCGCAGAAAAGACAGATGATAACAGCAAAACGGCTGATACTGCCACAGGTATTGCGATGATAATGATACGTTTTCCGATCTTGGTCATAAAGTGGACTCCTTTCAATTTGCAGGCATTGCTAAAGCATTGCATTTGCTAGTACTTTTATAATAGCATATTATGTTTTTTTGCCAAGCCCATCTTGTATTATTTTACTGTATTGTGCTAAATTAGCTGTAAATTGTACTACATTCTTCGCTTTACCGAAAGCGGCATAAAAATTATTCACAAAAGTTCATTTTTGTGTCGGTTTGATATTGACTTTAGGCTCGAATTGTGTCAAAATAATTATATTAATGTAAATTCGGCGTTTTTCTGCAAAGAAGCGGTAAAACGCTTTATTGTTGCTAAAAGGAAAGGCGAGAAAAGTAATTGAAATACGATGTAGTAATTGTAGGAGCGGGACCTGCGGGCATCTTTACCGCAATTGAAATGGTCAGAAACGGCTCAGACAAAAAAATACTGATAATCGAAAAGGGCGCTTCGGTAGAAAAAAGAAGCTGTCCTAAGGCAAAAACAAAGCACTGCATGAACTGTAAGCCCTACTGCCATATCACAACGGGCTTTTCGGGTGCAGGCGCATTCTCGGACGGCAAGCTGTCGCTGTCGTGCGAGGTCGGCGGAACGCTCCCCGAGCTTATCGGTGAGGAGCTTGCACAGGAAACCATCGACTACACCGACAAGATATATCTTGAATTCGGTGCGGATAAGCACGTTGAGGGCGTAAGCGACCCCGACAAGATAAGAGATATAAGGAAGAAAGCCATAAACGCAAACCTGAAGCTGGTTGACTGTCCTATCCGCCACTTAGGAACGGAAATGGCGCACGAGCTTTATTTCAAGATAGAAAAGTATCTTATCGAGAGCGGAGTTGAGGTGCTGTTCGGCAAGAACTGCGAGGATATTATAATAGAAGACGGCGTATGTAAGGGCGTTATCATTTCAAATGCCCGTGACGGCGGCGAACAGGAAACCATATACGGCGACGAGATAGTAGTCGCAACAGGCCGTAAGGGCGCAGACTGGCTCGAAAAGACCTGCGAGGCGCATAATGTAGAGCATACACCGGGTACTGTTGACATCGGTGTAAGAGTGGAAGTCAGAAATGAGGTAATGGAGGAGATAAATGCCGTCCTTTACGAGTCAAAGCTCATTGGCTATCCTCTGCCGTTTAAGAACAAGGTGCGTACATTCTGCCAGAACCCCGGCGGATTTGTGAGCCAGGAGAACTACGACAACGATTTAGCCGTTGTAAACGGTCACTCATATAAAGAACTTAAGAGCAACAACACAAACCTTGCTATACTTTGCTCGCACAATTTCAGCGTACCGTTCAACCAGCCTATCGAATATGCGAAGAAGGTCGGCGAGCTTACCAATATGCTCGGTAACGGTCACATTCTTGTACAGCGTTACGGCGATATTCTTGACGGAAAGCGTACATGGCCGAAGGAACTTAATTTCTCCAACGTAAGACCCACCCTGCCCGATGCGGTTGCAGGCGACATCACGGCGGCTATGCCTTACCGTACAATGACGAACATTATCAATTTCATAAAGGCTGTGGATATGGTCGTTCCCGGTTTTGCAAGCCGTGAAACGCTCTTATATTCACCCGAACTTAAATTCTACAGCAACCGTATAAAGATGGACGAGCATTTCAACACGAACGTAAAGGGACTGCATTGCTTAGGCGACTCAAGCGGCTGGACAAGAGGACTTATGATGGCGTCTGTAATGGGCGTACTTATGGGACGTGAATTACTGAAATAAACGGAGGAAATGTAAAATGCAGTTACTGGAAGAGCGCATAAACAAGGACGGTATAGTAAAAGAGGGAAACGTACTCAAGGTCGACAGCTTTCTCAATCATCAGATGGATATTGAGCTTTACAACGAGATCGGCAAGGAGTTTCGCAGACTGTTCCCCGACAAGAGCATAAACAAGATACTGACTATAGAAGCGTCGGGCATCGGCATTGCGTGCGTTACGGCGCAGTATTTCGGATGTCCTGTCGTGTTTGCGAAGAAGGCGCAGAGCGTAAACATAGACGGCGAGGTATATTCGACCTCTATCGAGAGCTTTACGCACAAGCGTACATATAACGTAATAGTCAGCAAGAAGTTCCTGTCGACCGATGACAACGTGCTTATAATCGACGACTTCCTTGCAAACGGCTGTGCTTTACTCGGCCTTATCGACATAGTAAAGGGCGCAGGCGCAAGTATAGCAGGCGCAGGTATCGTTATAGAAAAGGGCTTCCAGAAGGGCGGAGACCTTGTCCGCTCGAAAGGCATCAGAGTAGAATCGCTCGCAATAGTTGACTCGATGAGCGTTGACGGCGGCTGTATTTTCAGACACTGAGCCTATTAAGGCAACACCGCACAATTAACGGCTATCGCCTTTGCCGTACGCTAAGCTTGCATATTTTCCGCCATCTTGCACAAATTTCGCTTGACAGGCGCCAGCCTGCCTGCGTTCAATTTATACAATCTGACGAAAAATCTGACTAAGCAATCGCACGACAATAATTATGCGGTATTGACTTGTAAATAACCGTATTTAGCGGCAAAATGCCGTTAATATATCTTTTACTGTTTTAATAGGGAGGAAAAACATGAAAAAGAAACTTATCGCCATTTTACTGGCGGCAACCTGCGCACTTACAGCAGGACTCACAGGCTGCTCCGGCAATGCCGCAACAAGCGGTACGGATGAAAGCAAGACTTCCGACGCACAGAGCACAGGCGACAGCACAGCCAAGAGCAATGTTGTAGCAGGCTTTGTTTACATCGGCAAGATCAACGACGGCGGTTACACACAGGCTCACGATGCAGGCAGACTTGCAGTTGAGGCTATGGGCGTAAAGACCTTCTACGTTGAGGACGTACCCGAAACCGTTGCCGACACTAAGGAAGCTATCCAGACACTTATCGATGAAGGCTGCAACCTTATTTACACAAACTCATTCGGCTTTATGGAAGGTACAGACCAGATGGCAAAGGAGCATCCCGATGTAAAGTTTGCTCACTGCTCAGGCTATATGAGAGAAGACAATATGTCAACCTACTTCGGTAAGGTATACCAGGCTCGTTACCTTGCAGGTATCGTTGCAGGTATGAAGACAAAGAAGAACTACATCGGTTATGTTGCCGCTAAGGGTATCCCCGAGGTTATCCGTGGTATCAACGCATTCACACTCGGTGTACAGTCTGTAAACCCCGACGCTAAGGTAGAAGTAGTATTCACAGATACATGGTATGACCCCACTGTTGAAAAGCAGGCAGCACTTGAGCTTCTCAACAAGGGTGTTGACATAATCGCTCAGCACCAGGATACAACAGCTCCTCAGGTTGCCGCTGAAGAAAAGGGCGCATACTGCATCGGCTACAACTTCCCGACATCAGACGCTGCTCCCAAGGCTTACCTCACAGCCGCTTGCTTCGACTGGAAGACATTCTACACAGACGATGTAAAGAAGGCTATGGACGGTACATGGACAAGCCGTGCATACTGGGAAGGTCTTGCCGCTAACATGACATACCTTGACAAGCTGACAGACCTCTGCGCAGAAGGCACACAGGAAAAGGTCGATGCAGCTAAGAAGGCTATCATCGACGGTATCCCCGAGGTTATCCGTGGTATCAACGCATTCACACTCGGTGTACAGTCTGTAAACCCCGACGCTAAGGTAGAAGTAGTATTCACAGATACATGGTATGACCCCACTGTTGAAAAGCAGGCAGCACTTGAGCTTCTCAACAAGGGTGTTGACATAATCGCTCAGCACCAGGATACAACAGCTCCTCAGGTTGCCGCTGAAGAAAAGGGCGCATACTGCATCGGCTACAACTTCCCGACATCAGACGCTGCTCCCAAGGCTTACCTCACAGCCGCTTGCTTCGACTGGAAGACATTCTACACAGACGATGTAAAGAAGGCTATGGACGGTACATGGACAAGCCGTGCATACTGGGAAGGTCTTGCCGCTAACATGACATACCTTGACAAGCTGACAGACCTCTGCGCAGAAGGCACACAGGAAAAGGTCGATGCAGCTAAGAAGGCTATCATCGACGGCACACTCGAACCCTTCACAGGCCCTCTTTACGACCAGGAAGGCAACAAGAAGGTTGAAGACGGCGTTAAGATGACAGACGACGAGATCTGGAACATGAACTGGTTTGTAAAGGGCGTAACAGGTACTATCCCCGCATAATCTACAGGTTACAGAATCTTAAGACTATTAAAGACAATACGAGCAGTCCTCAGCGGCTGCCCGATTTGTCTTTTTAAAGCACCGGAATATCTGCGATGTTTTAAAAAGACAAATCGCTATTTTCAAGGAGGTTATATGGCAGACCCTTATATAAAACTTGAACACATAACCAAATCGTTTGACTCGGTATACGCAAACAAGGATATTTCCGTTGACGTATACAAGGGCGAGATACTTGCCCTGCTCGGCGAAAACGGTTCGGGCAAGAGTACCCTTGTAAATATGCTCAGCGGCATATATACGCCCGACAGCGGTACTATCTCGATTGACGGTAAGAAGATGCACTTCGGCTCACCCGGTGACGCTATAAAGGCAGGCATCGGTATGGTACATCAGCACTTCAAGCTGGTCGATGTAATGACCGCCGCAGAAAACGTAGTAATGGGTCACATAAAGCATTTTGTCACATCGAAAAAGCGTATGGCTCATCATGTGAACAAGCTGAACGAGAAATACGGCCTTAACGTTACCCCCGACAAGAAGATATACAATATGTCTGTCAGCGAAAAACAGGCTGTAGAGATAATGAAGGCGTTCTACCAAGGCGCAAACGTTCTTATCCTTGACGAGCCTACAGCGGTGCTTACCCCGCAGGAGATAACCGCATTGTTTGCTATTCTCAGAAAGATGAAGGAGCAGGGCTGTACGATAATCATTATCACTCATAAGATGGCGGAGGTTATGGATATTTCCGACCGTGTTACCGTTTTGCGTAAGGGCGAATGTATCGGTACGGTAAAGACGAGTGAAACGACCCCTCAGCAGCTTACCGAGATGATGGTCGGCAAGGCGGTAACTCTTGAAATAGAGCGTCCGCAGTGCTGTGACTATAACGCAAAGCCGATGCTTTCCGTGAAAAATCTCACGAAGAAAAACACAGACGGCGTAAACGTGCTTGATAACGTGAACTTTGACGTATACAGCGGTGAGATACTCGGTGTCGCAGGTATAGCAGGAAGCGGTCAGAAGGAGCTTTGCGAGATAATCGCAGGTCTTGACAAAATGACCGACGGCGATATTGAGTTTGACGGCGACAGCATAAAGGGACTCGATCCCAGAGCGATAATCCGCAAGGGCATCAGTATGAGCTTTGTTCCGGAGGACAGACTCGGTATGGGTCTTGTGGCAGGAATGAGCATAACGAACAACGTTATCTTAAAGTCCTATAATCATAATCCCGGTCCGTTCATAGACAGCAAGTTTGCAAAGAAGCTCGCAGAGCAGATAGTACATGATTTTGATATTTACACCCCATCTGTAAACTACACGGTAAAGAAGCTGTCCGGCGGTAATATACAGAAGGTGCTTCTCGGCAGAGAAATATGGCTCTCGCCCAAGGTGCTTATAACCGCTTATCCCGTAAGAGGTCTTGATATAGGTGCGTCATACAATATATATCATATGTTAAACGAGCAGAAGAAAAAAGGTGTTGCCGTGCTGTTCATAGGCGAGGACCTTGACGTGCTGAAAAGCATTTCCGACAGACTTATGGTAATACACGACGGTGAGATAATCGACATAGTAGACCCCACGACCGTCACTAAGGAAGACATAGGTCTTATGATGGTGGGCGACCATATCAACAAGGGAGAGGAGAAGGCCGTATGAGCATGATACAGATTTCAAAGCGGCAGAAAGGCACATCAAAGCTCGTTGACGTTCTTATAAGAATAGGCGCTATCGTGCTGTCGCTGATATTTATCGGCATTGTTCTTGCCATAATGGGTTATGATCCTTTCAAGGTTTTCGGCAAAATAATACAGACCCCGTTCAAGCGTTTCAAGGACGTTATGAACAAAACGATAATGCTTACCACTCTTTCGCTCGGTATAGCGATAGCGTTCAGAATGAAGTTCTGGAATATCGGCGCTGAGGGTCAGTTCTATATGGGTGCATTCGGTGCGGCATCAATGGCTTTTATGTGTCCCGATCTGCCGCCGATACTCCTTTTACCGCTTATGTGCGTTGCAGGCTTTGTCTGCGGCGGCATATGGGCGCTTATCCCTGCGGTTATCAAAGCAAGATTCGGTGCGAGCGAAACGCTTGTAACGCTGATGATGAACTATATTGCGATAGCCTTTATAAGCTACCTTCAATACGGCCCGTGGAAAGACCCTGCGGCACTCGGTGCGGCAAAGGTGCCTAACTTCTCGGAAAATGCGGTACTGCCCGATGTATTCGGCATTCACGCAGGCTGGATAATTATGCTGGTACTCGTAATTATTATGACGATATTGCTCCGCTACACAAAGCTCGGCTATCAGATAGACGTTATCGGCGAAAGCGAAACCACCGCAAAATATGCCGGTATGAATACGGTTAAAATACTGGTGATTGCAGTTCTTATCTCCGGCGGTCTTTGCGGAATGGCAGGCTTTATGCAGTCGAGCGCCGTTGAGAAGTCGATAACCGATTCGATGTCGGCAGGTCTTGGCTTTACTGCGGTAATCACCGCCTGGCTTGCAAAGCTGAAGCCGCCCGTTATCGTGGTTGCGTCGTTTATGTTCTCGATACTTCTCCAGAGCGGAAGCTCGCTTCAGGTAATGAAGATACCCTCGTCCATTACGGAAATAATGCAGGGCGTCATCATATTCTTCGTTCTTGCGTGCGAGTTCTTTATAAACTATAAAATATCGTTTCGCAAGCATACCGCAGTAAAGGAGGCTGAATAATGGATATTCTTCATCAGATAGGTCTGTTTTTACAGACCGCCATTCAGACAGGTACTCCGATACTGTTTGCCATTGTCGGCGGTATACTTTGTGAAAAGGTAGGTCATATGAACCTCGGTGTCGAGGGTATGATGCTTATGGGTGCGTCGCTCGGCTTCGCAGTTGCGTGTGCTACGGGAAATCCTCTGCTCGCTATGCTGGCGGCAGGTGCGGCAGGTGCGGCAGGTGCGCTTATATATGCCTTTATAACCGTCACGCTCAGAGGAAACCAGGTCGTTACCGGTCTTGTGCTGACTATATTCGGCACGGGCATTTCCGGTCTTATAGGCGGCTGGGTATCAAGCGAACAGATACCCCAGTCGGTAAGCTCGGCATTCCGCCCTGTAGAAATACCGCTTTTAAGCAAGATACCCGTTCTCGGCGAGGCTGTTTTCTCGCAGGATATATATGTATGGCTCGGACTTGTCATAGCCGTGCTTGCGTATTTCTACCTCAACAAGACAAAGCTCGGACTTTATGTAAGGGCGATTGGCGAAAATCCCGGTGCGGCCGACGCTTCGGGCATAAATGTTACGCTCCATAAGTATATAAATATTCTGCTCGGAGGTTTCCTTTGCGGACTCGGCGGCGCTTATCTGTCAACCGCATTCCTGACAACCTGGCAGGATAACGTTACGGCAGGCGCAGGCTGGATAGCCGTTGCTCTCATCATATTCAGTACATGGAATCCCCTCAAGGCGATATTTGCCGCCTACCTTTTCGGTATGCTGAGAGGTTTAAACTACAAGATGCAGGGCTGGGAGATACAGATACCCTCACAGTTTTTAACAATGCTCCCTTACATCGCCACTATTATAGTGCTGATTTTCATAGCAATGAGAAAGAAAAAAGAGAATCAGCCTCCTAAGGCGCTCGGTGAAGCGTACTTCAGGGAAGAAAGATGATATCAAGGACGGGTTTTCCCCGTCCTTTCAGGCTGTCGATAAACCTCTTGATTATATAAAAATGGGGTCGCAGGGGCGTAGCCCCCG
>ENA-OYZA01000613-OYZA01000613.1-human-gut-metagenome-genome-assembly--contig:-NODE-613-length-12836-cov-4.638526_pt1 | contig 12836 bp, 7 predicted proteins | sample MGYA00243257_ERZ653465 | MGnify/ENA primary metagenome ERZ653465 (study PRJEB26926, sample SAMN06164939) | human gut metagenome | biome: ENVO:00009003; feature: ENVO:2100002; material: ENVO:00002003...
ATCCTGAGAATTATTGGGAAAGTTTAGTTGTGTGTAATCCGGGGGTAATATATGATAATGGCGTTTTTCACATGCTTTATAGGGCGGCCGGAAATGATATAGAACATCTTGTATATATAGGCAAGGCAGAAAGTACAGACGGTATCCATTTTAAGCGTGTTTCGAGAGAGCCGGTTTTTTCACCGGGTAAAGATTCGTTTGATGCTGGTTCAAACGAGGATCCACGTATCGTGAAAATGGGGAGTGAGTTTTTCGTAACATATGCTTTTCGCCCGTATTTTGCTAGTCAATATTGGAAGAATGATTATGATCAGGTGGAAGTGCCGGAACATGATCCGAATGCTCCGAAGTGTTTGAGGGAGAATATCAGTAATACGGCGCTCGCCGTATCGCGAGATATGCTCCATTTTAAGAAAGTGGGGCGTTTGACAGAGCCTTCGTTGGACGATCGTGATGTGATTTTGTTCCCGGAGAAAATAAACGGGAAATATTGGATGCTTCATCGCCCGAAAGATTATGTGAATGCAAACGGTAATTATGGAACCGATTATCCTTCTATCTGGATAAAGAGCTCAGACGATTTGATGATGTGGAATACCGAGAGTAAATTATTGATGAAGGGTGAAGAGGATTGGGAGGTTAAAATCGGGGGGAATACTCCTCCTATTAAGACTGACGACGGGTGGTTTTTGCTTTATCATGGAGTAGATGCGAACTTTACCTATCGCGTTGGCGCCGCTCTTCTCGATTTGAATGATCCGACAAGGGTATTGTATAGAACAAAAGATTTTATTCTTGAACCGGAAACGTATGAAGAGACGCAGGGTTTATATCGTTGGGGGGTAGTTTTTCCGACAGGGGCCGTAGTTAAGGATAATATTTTGTATGTCTATTATGGTGCTTCTGATCAATGGGTGAACTTGGCTACGTGTGATTTTCAAGAATTGATCGATTTCGTGAAATCGAATAGCAGAAAAAAATAAGATACCCCATGGAACTGAATATATCAAATATCGATATAGTTGTCATACTTCTTTTTGTAGTGGGAATCATTTGGTGGGCTCTTAAAAACAGGAAGAATGAAAATGCCAGTGAGTATTTTTTAGCCGGAAAATCTCAAAATTGGTTTGTTGTTGGGTCCTCTTTGTTTGCCGCTAGTGTGAGCAGCTCGACACTTATGGGGCACTCTGGCGAGGGTTTTATAAGTGGTATTGCGGTATTTAATTATAATGTCGGGGCTATATTCGTAATAATTTTTGTGTCGTTATTCTTCCTTCCGTTTTATATTAAATCGGGTATATATACGATACCCGAGTATTTGGGAAGGCGTTTTGATAATCGTTCGCGGAAGTATTTTTCGTTCATCACTATTATCGGCAATGTGTTTTTGGATGCCGGAGCTGCTTTGTATACAGGGGCTTTGATTCTGAAAATTATTTTTCCCGAAATAGATATGATGTGGATTATTATAGGAATGGCTTTGATGGCGGGTACTTATACAATTATAGGGGGATTGTCTTCTGCCATCAATGCCGATATGATACAATCCATAATATTGATTGCAGGGTCGGTGTTGCTGTCGATATTTTGTTTTAATTCGGTCGGAGGCTGGGAAAATTTTGTAGAACATTTCCATGATGGAGTTTGGTTAAATTTGATTCGTCCGAATTCGGATACTACGGTTCCCTGGTTTTCCATTTTTTTGTCTATTCCTATTTTGGGATTTTATTTTTGGGGAAATAATCAAGTCATAGTACAGCGAGTTATGTCGGCCAAGACTGTAAATGAGGGTCGATTGGGTTTTTTATTCGTGGCTTTTTTGTACGTGTTTACTTTGTTTATTTTCATAGCTCCGGGAATGGTGGGCAGAATGATCGATCTGTTCGGTGTGGGTGATACGTTGCCCAATGAAATTATAGATGGAAATACATTGCGGGCACAATATGGAATCGATACGAATGAAGTATATCCTCGATTGATTTTGAAGTTATTGCCTGTCGGTTTGATTGGTGTGATGATTGCCTGTATGGTTTCTGCTCTGACATCGACTCTGAGTGCGACATTAAGCTCTGTATCTACTTTGTTTACAATGGACTTTTATAAGTCGTGGAGGCCGGAATCCAGCCCCCGGCATTTGGTGCGCGTAGGTCAGTGGACTTCTTTTATTGCTTTGGTCGTAGCTGTATTATGGGCCCCGTTGATCGGTAAGTTTGCATCGTTAGTCGCCTATTATCAAGAGTTCTCTTCTTATCTGGCTCCTCCGATTGTCGGGACGTTTTTAGTCGGCCTGTTTTGGAAGGGTTCTACTCGCAACGGCGCATTTGCCGGTTTAATGTCGGGATTGGCTATGTCGGCATTAATCATGACTTATAAATTCGGATTCGGAGGTGTCGTACCGTTTCACTTTTTGTTGTGGGTTCCCATTTTGTTGATTTTGAGTGTCCTTGTGAATATTATCGTGAGCAAGTGCGATAGGAATAAAGAGACCGATGTCGAAACTTATACATGGAATAAATCCGTTTGGCAAGACGATACGAGGGAGTTGAAAACAGTTCCCTGGTATAAAAATTTTAGATACATCAGTATTGCTTTGATTATAATTGCATTATTAGAGTATTGGTGGTTTTTCTAAGAAAAATTATTAACCCGTAAAAATAAATTATCATGAAAAAAATTTTCAATTTAGTTGCTGTGGGAATGGTATTAGCATCAGTGAATGTTAATGCGCAGACCTATGTGAATGAAATGACACAGGCCGATGTGGAGCGTGATTGTTATATCGAAGGTGGTAGTGCTTTGTTCAATGATGCAGCGGATGCCTATTATGGAGATGGTAGTTATGTACAAAAGTCATCGGCTTCTACTCCTACTGCATTTATATTTAATAGAGACATTTGGGGAAATAAAAATTTAACCGGATTCATAGTCAATGTGCTGGTCCCCAATGATCGTATGGATTTCGACCAGTTTATTAAAATCGAGTATTCAACCGATGAGTTGAATTATCAAGAGGTCCCCGACATGAAGGTTGAAAAATCTTATGATGCAGTTTTAGGAAATAACTATTGGATCGATGTTTGGTATCAGGGCGCTTTGCCAGAGGGAGTAAAAGAGATTAAAGTGACGATGGTTGCCAATGAAGAAGTGGCTAACTGGATTCCGTGTTATCGTCGTACAGAAATTTTTTATGAAGGCGGAGACTCGTATGAATATGTCAAACCTCCTTATTTAATGATTGTGCCGACCGAGTTTTCTGTCGACTTTGAAACCGAGAATTATAGCATCGATATGGCTGGTTCCCAAAATGCATCTTCTACGATCGAAGTGGTAGATAATCCTAAAAAAGATGCGGTCAATGGTAGCGACAAGGTGTTGAAAATTGTACAAGACCCGACCGACCCGAATTGGGGGTGGGACAACGCCGATTGGTTTGGCGTAGCCATCGGTTTGTTGTCTGGCGAAGAAGAGCAATTGACCGAGATTACCGAGACCGACGGTCGTTATTTGCATTTCAGTATTTTGAGAAATGAGAATTCTGTATTCGGAATGGAAACTTGGGGTGGTACATGTTCATATAAGAATCAAGAAATTCCATTTACCGGATCGGAAAATTGGCAGGAAGTAGTGATCGATTTAGAAGAATATATTGGGTCTACTTTCAAGCAATTCTATTTCTCTCCGAATGAAAAATTCGGAACCGACAATGTTTCGGTAGCAGAAACTACATACCTCGATAATATCTATATCTCCGATGTCGCTACATCTTCTGGCATAGCCGACAATGTCGTTTCGACGTCGAAAGTCTGGGGTGGTAAAGGTGCGCTCTATGTAGAAGGTGAAGCCGGTGAAATGAGTGTATATTCGGTTTCTGGAATGGAAATAGGAAAATATGCGTTGAATGGGTTTTTGCAAATAGATATCGAACGGGGTATTTATTTGGTAAAGATCGGCGATACTATGTCTAAAATTGTAGTCTATTGATGAATTTTGAAAGGTGTACCAAAAAATTCTTTTTGGTACACCTTTCCTTTAAGATAATATAAAAATCGGCGGTAGTTTTTGGCTTGGAGGGAGTTATAGGCTATTTTATTTTTATGGAATGAGAATAAATGGTACTATGTGATAGATACTGTTTGTTTGGATAATATCTGTATATTCGACATTACTTGTAGTCGATGTTTTAAAACCATGAAAATTAGAGGATAATGTCGATGAATTTTCTTGGAGAGGCTGGCAGATATACTGTTTTGTAGCTTGTAAAGTCGGTGATACAGTCTTGAAGAATTTGGCATATTAAAGTTATTATATTGTTTTCGGGTGTGGGATATTAAAGAATTCAAGATGCCTTTATCCCCATATAAATTTAAAATCAAGGAATGATGAAATTATGGCAATTTTTATCTGTTATTTTGATATTGTCGATATCTCCTTTGGAAATATCGGGTCAAAATAACAGTGGTATTGTTTCCGGTAGTGTTTTTAATTCGGGACAAGAACCACTCGTGGGAGTGAGCGTCTTTGTCAAAGGAACAAATATAGGAACGATGACCGATGCAGATGGACGTTTTTCTGTAAAGGCAGAGGACGGACAAAGTCTGGAATTTCGTTATATCGGTTATGACACCAAAGTGGTGACCGTGAATGGTAAAACGATGTCGGTTACGATGTCGGAAAATCAAGTTATCTTAGATGATGTTGTAGTTATCGGGTACGGAACACAGAAAAAAAGCGATTTAACCGGTTCTCTCTCTTCTGTAAAGGGAGAAGATATCGTAAAAACAGGCGACACGAATATTACCCAGTCTCTACAAGGTAAAGCTCCGGGAGTTTATGTCACGTCCAATTCTGGAACTCCGGGGGCAGGAGCTACGATTCGTATTCGTGGTTATGGTTCTATTTCAACCGATTTAACCCCGTTGTATGTCGTGGACGGGCAACCTATGGAAGAGAGCAGTGTGAATACTATTAATCCTATCGATATTGAAAATGTTGAGGTATTGAAAGATGCTTCGGCCACTGCCATTTATGGTTCTCGTGGAGCCAATGGCGTTATTTTAATTACTACGAAGAAAGGTAAATCCGGTAAAACCAGTATCACGTTTGATGCGTCATTCGGTTGGTCAAATGCAATTAATCGAGTGCATATGATGAATAGCGATCAGTTGTATGGCTTTTTGGAAGAGGCGTATGAAAATGACGGAATGCGGATGCCTAGAAATATTACCCGACTTTATCATCTCGATGGAGAAGGCTTGGGCCCTGTCGACGAATATGGCGAACCGACGGATATAAATGTCTATGATACCGATTGGTGGAATGAATCCACTCAAACAGCGTTTAAACACAGCTATAACTTATCGGTCAGTGGCGGTACGGATAAATTGACCAGCCATTTCAGCATAGGTTATTTGAATCAAGAGGGTATTGTAATGACATCGGATTATGAACGTATTACATTGCGTGTGAACAACGAATATAAGTTTAATAAATGGATAACGATCGGTCAGACCTTAGGTGCAGCCTATGTCAAAAGTCATGATTTGAACACTCCGATTAATGAAATATTGTTACCGGATCCGTTTTCACCGATTTATGCCAAAAATGCAGATAAGCAGGATCCTAATTATGAATTTAATAAATATATGGGATCTCAATACAGCTATTATTCGAATCCTGTTGCAAAATTGAACCGACAGAAAAAAGAGCATTTGAATCGTAATATCGACGGTACGGCCTACTTAAATATCAATTTGGGATTAAAGGGTCTGGACTTTAAGACTATGTTGGGTTTTGAGTTACCGGAATATACCTATACTGAGTTTAACCCGTTTTTTGATTTGAGGCCGAATGATACTCCATATAATATGTGTACGAATGTGGAGAGTAAATTTTTGTTGGAAAACAGTGTCGCCAATACGAGTTCTACGGAACTGAATTATACATTTCAAAATACGTTGAGTTATAATAATCAATTTGGGAAACATTCTATTTCGGCGGTGGCAGGTTTCACGTGGGAAGCCTATACCGGCCGTTCTTTTACGGCAGAGCGGTTGAATACGCCGAGCAATTCCGATGCTTTCCAAATCGTGGGAGCCGGGACGAAAGAGGGAACTTCTACGGGTAGCCGTTATGAAAACTATTTGATTTCTTATCTTGGGCGTATAAATTACAACTATGCAGACCGCTATTTGGCGACTGTCAGTGTCAGAGCCGACGGTTCCTCGAAATTTGCACCGGGCAACCGTTGGGGGACATTTCCGTCTTTTTCTTTGGGTTGGCGTATAGATCAGGAGGAGTTTTATAAAGATTGGAATCAGAATGTATTGAGTGCGGTTAAACTACGTGGTGGTTGGGGACAAATCGGGAATCAAAACATTCCTTCGTTCGCTTATGCCGATGTCGTTTCTACTTATGATACATGGGTGTATGGGTTTAACAGCGGTTTGAATCTGTTGAAGGCTTATGCCTCTACATCTAAGGGAAATAAAGATATTAAGTGGGAAACAGTGGAGCAAGGTAATATAGGAATCGACTTGGGTTTCTTTAAAAACTCATTGACATTGTCGGCAGATGCTTACATTAAGACGACACGGGATATGTTAATGCAGAATCCGTTACCGGGAATGGCCGGTTATCCTACAACCCCGTGGGTGAATGCCGGTTCCGTAGAAAACCGGGGTTTGGAATTTTTGATCGGGTATCAAGGGAAGGTCGGCGACTTCCGTTATTCTGTGAGCGCAAACTTTACTTTCCAAAAAAATAAATTGGTTGAAACCGGAACGAACGATCCGATTTGGGGTACTGTCTCGAAGAACGAAATCGGAGAAGAGTTCGGACGCTTTTATGGATATGTTTGTGATGGCATTTTCCAGTCGAAAGAAGAGGTTCTCGCCCATGTAGGAGCCGATGGGAAGACTTTGCTTCAACCTCTTGCAGAACCCGGCGATGCTCGTTTCAAGAATCTTAATGGCGATAATACGCTGGATAGCAATGACCGGGATTATATAGGAAACCCCAACCCTGATGTGATTTATGGAGGAAATATCGAATTGGGATATAAAGGAATCGATTTTGCTCTTTATTTTCAAGGTGTTGCCGGTAATGATATTTGGGTAGGGACAAAAGCTCTTCTCAGGCAGACGAGTATAACGAATTTATTAGCCGAAACTTACACAGATGCGTGGCGGAATCCCGGTGATAAAACCGATGTATTCGGAATTACCAGAAAAGATGATAATGATAATTATAGAAATTCGTCATGGTATGTGCAGAACGGTAGCTTCTGTAAAATAAAAACTGTACAGATTGGCTATACATTCCCGAAGAAAATAGTCGAAGCTACGAAGGTGTTTAGTTCTTTGCGATTATATGTGAGCGGAGAAAATCTGTTTACATTTACAAAATTCAAATATATGGACCCGGAAGTCCCAAATGGCAATGCTTTGAATATGGGTATAGAGAATTTGGGGTATCCTAATCCTCGCACATTTACAGTAGAGGTCAATGTTCAATTTTAAACGATTACAGTTATGAAACTAAGGTGGAGAATACTATATATATTGTTAGGCTCGTTGTTCCTTCTTCCTTCATGTACAGATGAGGATTTGGATACGACTATGTACGGAGGTCGAGAAGACACGGAATTTTACAATAATCTCGAAGAGATCAATCAAGCATTGACGGCCTGCTATTTCTATATGAAGGATAGTTGGAACGATATGAGCTTGGAGTTGATGTTTATCAACGATTGTGCATCCGATGATTGCGAGAAGGGTGGCAGTGGCCTTACCGATAAGAGGAATATTTATCAGTTGGAAACATTCAATATATTTACGACGAACAGTAAAGTGAGCCAGTTTTGGAACATGGCGTATAGAGCTATTTACCAAATAAATACATTGTTGGACAAGAGCGAAATATTTCGTTTGGAGAATACTGATTTAACGGAAGACGATAAGACATTGCTTACGCGTTATGAAAATGAGGCTCGTTGGTTACGAGGCGTGTGGTATTTTAATCTGGCTTATTTGTGGGGTGATGTTCCTTTGTTTTTGCATGCCGAACAGCCTGCGGATATATATAAACCCCGGACACCGGTAGCCCAGATTTGGGAACAGGTTATAGCCGATTTTACTGCGGCTACGGCTTTGCCGAAACGGAGCGAGTATTCCGAGGAAGACACCGGGCGCGTTACGAGCGGCGCGGCTTATGCCATGTTGGGTAGGACATACTGGTATAATCGTGATTTTGAGAATGTTTATAAAATGCTCTATGTTCTGGTTGAAGGCGAGCAAAAAGGAGAATATGAATTGGATCCAGATTTTGCGACTCAATGGTTGAACCCAAATTCCAATTTGAGAGAGTCGATTTTTGAGATACAATATGTCACCAATGGAAAGAATTGGGATGAATCGACGGGGTGGAACGGAGTTTGGTTTATTCCCAGTAGCGATGGCGGTTATGGGTTTCATTTACCGACTCAACATTTGTTGGATGCTTTTGACCCGGAGGATCCGCGAATTACTTGGACATTTGTTCGTCAAGGCGACCAATTCGTCGGGAATGATTTTGTGACAGGAGATGCGAATTATCCCAGTCGTTTCTTTGACCGTAAACATTTTGTCCCCATGAGCGAGACTTTAAATGCGGCGTCTCCGGTCTATCCACAAGATGTAGAAATGACAGTTTATGTCATTCGTTATGCCGATGTTTTGTTGATGTATGCCGAGGCTTGTTTGGAAAAAGGTGATATCGTGGGTGCTAGAAAGTATTTGAATCAAGTGAGAAAACGAGCTCGCGAATCCAGTCCGTTGGATGCGAAACGAGTCATTCAAAAGTATGTGCCCGACACAAAGCCGACATCGTTACCGGACATAACTTCCGATAATGTGGCGGAAGTGCGATTGGCTATTTGGAACGAGCGTCGCTTTGAGTTCGCTTGTGAGGGAATCCGCCGTATGGATTTGATGCAACAAGAACGTTATGGAGAAATTATGACGGCTGTATATAGTAACGGCTATGCGACAGAAGATGTCGATAAGGGACGTTATTATACAAAGGAAAGAGAACTTTTCCCCATTCCTCAAAATGATATAGATTTAAGCCGAGGTGCATTGGTTCAAAATCCCGGATATTAAATCGTCTTTTTTAGGTGTAGTAAATATTTGATAATTAAGAAAGTAGATAATTGTATATGAAAAGATTGATATATTTGATTTTACTCTTGTTCGGATTGTCCGGTTGCAAGACAGAACAACAGGAGGTTCAGAATCCGATAGTTGTGGATACCGATTTTGTGTTGCAGGAAAACTATTATGGAGGGGCGATGCAATGGGAACCCAATGACCGGGATTCGATGACGGAGGAGCAATGGGATCGTTTGTTTAGACGAGTCGAATTTATGAAACTGGGGTATATTCGTTGTTGCATAATGCCCTATTTCTACTGTTTCGGTTATGACGGGAACGACCCTATATTGCTTTGGGACATGGATTCGACGAAAGTCGATGCCCGTTGGTATGCTAATTCTCGTCGATTCATGAACGACTTGTATCGTCAGCTTCAATTTTGTAAGGATAACGACATCAATGTGTTGCTTGGAGAGTGGTGGAAGCCGATGAATCCGAATTGGAAACAGGCTGTCCCCGTCGATATGCCTAAGTATACGATAGAATTGGACGATTCCCGATATGCCGTTCAAGTAGCTGAATTGGTTGAATATTTGGTTAAAGAGAAGGGCATGACTTGTATCAAGCAATTTAACTTGGGGAATGAAGTAAATTTGGTGGCCAATGATCCTCGAACCGGTTATTCATGGGAAAAATGGAAAAAAGCCATTCTTAATCTACGCTCGGAACTGGATAAACGGGGATTGAATGATATTGAGATCGTGGGACCGGACGGAGGTTATTGGGGGACTGATGTTTGGTTCAATAAGACATTGACCGAATTGGATAGTGTGGTTCCTGTCATCGATTATCATTGGTATATCAATAAAGATTGGACTTTTACGAATCGTGTGGAAGATGAGACACGAATGTTTCGTTTCTTTACACAAATGCAGGACAGCAGCAAAGTGAATATTTGGGGCGAAATGGGTATTCGTGACGGACATAATGAGATGCTTGACCAGCATACGTTGATTCACCAGTGGTGGTATGGAACGTTCGTTGCCGATGCCTTGATTCAAACTTTGCGTTCCGGCTGGTCGGCTGCTGCGGCATGGGGTATGGATGATGCCATGCATTATAAGGACGACCTCGATGAACAGAAACGTTGGGGATTTTGGAATTCGATCGCAGAACAGAAAAATAAACCGGAAGAAGCGAATATACGTCCGTGGTTCTATACGTGGTCGTTGATGTCGCGTAATATCCCGAAAGGGTCGAAAATTTTGTATTCCAATTCTTATAGGACTCAGAATTTGAATGGTGTGGCCGCATTGACTCCGACAGGAGATTTGACATTTGCGATTACAAATACAGCCGATTTTGCGCAGCGTGTAACCGTACAGATTCCTACCGTCGTGAACGATCCGATAATCAATAAATATGTGTATTTCGAGGACGATTATCCGGTCGATACAGCAGGCTTTCCGGTTGTGAAAGAAGTCTTGAAAGATGTCAATCTTCAAAAGGGGATAGTTATCGATTTCCCCGCGAAAGGTTTTGTTTTGTTGACTACGATTGGAGGTAGCAAACCGGAAATTGTGAAAAATGATAAATATATGATGGATCCGATGGAAGGTGTCCAACGTATGTATGATCATTCCGACAATTTGGGATTAAACGGTTTTCCTAAATTCTATGACGAATGTAACACTGCTGCTCCCGATTTCCAGTTCTTCAAAGTTTTGGAAGATTGCGGTACTATTCACCCGTCGACCAATGAAGAACATGCTTATATAACTTATAAGTTCGACGGGTTTAACTATTTTGAAATCAAGGTGTCGGGAGTGGAGACTATAACCGACCGTTTCAAAGTGTACGTCTCGCCGAATAATTGCGAGTGGAGAGAGGTCGAATTGTCGTTTACCGAACCCGAAATGTCTGTTTGGCGTTTTGTCCATTCGACCATAACACCGAAAACAGAACTCGATAATTGCAATTATTTAAAGATTGAAATGCTGCCGAACGGTTATTTCTCCAATACTCGTATTCGTGAAGTGAAAATAGAAAAACGGTGAAATGTTAGTACGGGGAATATAAAGAGGGCATACTCACAATGAGTATGCCCTCTTTCTGTTATTACAATCGCTTTGTTATAATGAAAAGGTTCGGTCTTTCATCGGATACAAAGTAAAAAGTGCAGATGTTTACTTTTAATGTCGGTTACGAAAAATCTCGACAGCTCGATAAAATGCATTTATGTTTTCGAGGGAGACACCCGGAGGAACATCGCAACCCGTTGAGATAATAAAGTTGTCGAAATCGGCAGTAGCATGCAGCAGTCTCTCCGTTTCGTCGTAGACTTGTTTCGGAGATGACGATTTGAAAATACCGACCGGATCAAGATTCCCCATAACAATGCGATCGGACGGTACTTGTTGAAGGGCGGAGACGATGTCGCATTGATTACCGAAGTGGAGAGCCCTTGCTCCTGAGTCGATCATGGATTGCGTACAGTGCCCTGTGTTTCCGCAGTTGTGCAATACGAAAAGGAAGTTTTCATCTTGTACGGCTTCGACGATCGGTTTTATATAATTAGTCGAGAATATTGTGGCATCGTCGTTGCTGAGTAACCCGGCGGCAGGCTCGGCCATGATGATACCATCGACTCCTGTTTCTTTCAGAGCACGAATGTATTTGAGAATAAACGCTGAACATTTTGAGAGTAGTATTTTTGCTAAATCGGGCTCGACGTAAATAGCCATCATCATTTCTGACATATCATAAAGTCGACCTGCCAAAGAATAAGGTCCGATACAACCTGCAAAGACCGGGCGGTCATTGATTCGTTCTGCCGCAAGTCTGTTTGCTTTCAGATATTCGGGAATACGGGCGGTATCGGTATTGGGAATGCGGAGATTTTCCACTTCGTTCCTGTCGTGAAGCAACCTTTCGGCAACACTGGGAACATCGTTTTCGGAGAAATGAAGTTTTGCCCCGAAAGCTTCGGCTTCGACGGTAAGGTCCATGATGACTGTCGCCGCATCGGAAGGAGTATTTTCTGACAAGGCGATAATGGCGTCGGCATGTGTCTGGCCGTCGGTAACTGCGGCTTTTACAGTTTTCTCGATGAGCTCGATTCCCGGGTGTGTCATAATGGGAATAGCATATCGTTTATTCCGATTGAGATTGAGTTTCATGATTAAATGATTTTTTAATTCGTTTCTTATAACAGTTGTCCAGTTCGCAGAATTGACAACCGTATTTGCGGGTATCGACATGAAGTCCAGAGCCTATCACTCCGCTGATAGATTTTATAGGATACATCAGGGCACTGCTATTGAGAGTGATTCCGCATACATTATCGGGTAAGAGTGAGAAGAGTAATTTCTGTTCATTCACATGCCACCCGCAATAACCCGGACTAAAACGGTTAGTATGGGGTATTCCCGGCAATTCTGTTTCCACGAACTTTTCCATAATGTCTCCTGTCGCTTCGGCAATACAACTACCGAGGGTATCCCAGATGAATAGTAGCAGTGCATCGTCTGCATTCGATAGTTTATTGTGAAAGTCTTGATATTCCATACCGGCGGTCGCAGCGAAAAAAACGAATCTTTCGGAGTTTTTCAACAGTGTGGCGATAGTCTGGTTAACGTGAAATATTTTTTGATTACAACATATACAACTGTCTCTTATACACATCTGACGCTGCCGACGAAGCTAGAA
>ENA-OYZA01000656-OYZA01000656.1-human-gut-metagenome-genome-assembly--contig:-NODE-656-length-12551-cov-4.191661_pt1 | contig 12551 bp, 10 predicted proteins | sample MGYA00243257_ERZ653465 | MGnify/ENA primary metagenome ERZ653465 (study PRJEB26926, sample SAMN06164939) | human gut metagenome | biome: ENVO:00009003; feature: ENVO:2100002; material: ENVO:00002003...
GCGAAAAAGGGCCGGCCCACGGGATAAGCCCCATAGGTACACAATGTGAACCTATGGGGCTTATCGCCGTGTATGGGAGAAATCAGGGCTTGTGGGGTACCACAGGCCCTAATTTTATATTCTGCGTTCCCTTTTTGAATGTCATCTTTTGCAGGTTACAGAAATTCAAATATTATAGTGGCTTTTTCAACCGACCTGTGGTATGGTGTCTTGCTATAAAGGAGGCAGGACATATGAACGACACTTTGAAACAGCTCTACAACAGGTTTTACAGGCCACTTCCTATGACAGAGGCTGAACAGGAAATTGATGATTGTCACAAGCAGCTCATCGAGCGATTGGAAAAGCCAGAGAGAAAACTGGTGCTGCGGATCATGGATAACCAGGGCCTGATTGCGGAAGGACGCTCCATGGACAGTTTCTACTGCGGGTTTAAATTGGCATGGGAACTGGCATACGAATTGAATCACTTTGAGACGGACAGGCATCCCTTTCCAGCGGAAGAAGCGGAAAGAGATGCCTGATTTTTACGCAATCAGGCGTACAATGCTTTTAGGCGTATTGCAATTTCATCTTCTCTGAACTTCTCCATTTTGAGCAGCAACATTCTCTGGACTTCTGAATCGTCTCTCGGTATTGTGTGTTTGCAGTCAACAACACAGAGAGGAGAAAAACGCTATGACACAAGTTCCCGTTACCAGATGCCAGTACTGCGGCTCACAAGACATCGGAGAGGGCTGGCAGCACGGAGAAGCCCTGGTTACTTTCAAATATCACGGACTGCTGGGAAACCGGCTGAAGTACCTGATCTGCCGCCGCTGCGGAGCAGTGCTGTACCAGTGTGTGGCAGAACCTCACCGTTTCCCGCAGGCAAGAAGATAACCTTACAGCGCAGGAGGCTGGAATACTATGAGGAAAGAACCTGATAAGCGTATATCTTTCCCGTGCCAGTGGCAAATCTATCAATACGGCACGCAAAGCCCACAGCGGTATCTGCCGCCGTGGGCTTTGTTGTCTCCACACTTCCTGTACAATAGCAATATCATTCAAATGGGAGGGCCTCTATGAAGAACCGTCAATTGACACAACAACAAATCCGAGCATACGCCCATTATCTTCAGATGGAGGAAAAAAGCGGTGCAACCATGGAGAAATATCTGCGGGATATCCAGGCGTTTGCCTGCTGGCTTGATGGTCGTGACATCAGCAAGGAGTTGACCTCGGAATGGAAAGGTCACCTTATATCCCAGGACTACGCCCCGACCACCGTCAATGCCATGCTCTCTGCCCTGAACAGTCTGCTGGAGTTCCTTGATCTGCGGGAGTGCCGGGTGAAGTTTCTGAAAATCCAGCGCCGTCTGTTTCGGGATGCCGACCGTGAGCTGACGAAGGATGACTACCAGCGTCTTCTGAACACGGCCCACAAATTGGGAAAGGAACGGCTGGGACTTCTGGTGGAGACCATTGGAGCCACCGGCATCCGGGTCAGCGAAGTAGCGTATATCACCGTAGAAGCTGTCCAACAGGGCAAAGCAGAAATCGCTCTCAAAGGCAAGATCCGCACCATCCTGCTCCCCGGAAAACTCCGTCGCAAGCTGCTGAAGTATGTGAAAAAACAAAAAACCGCCTCCGGTGCGATCTTTCGCACCAAAAGCGGAAAGGAACTTGGCCGCCGACAGATCTGGGCGGAACTGAAAGGGCTGTGCAAGCACGCAGGCGTGGAGCCAGGGAAAGTGTTTCCTCACAATTTGCGGCACCTGTTTGCCACTGTCTTCTACCGAACCTGCCGGGACATTGCCAAACTGGCTGACCTGTTGGGCCACAGCAGCATCGAAACCACACGCATCTACCTGGTTACCTCCGGCACAGAGCACCAGAGGGAGATTGATCGGCTGGGGCTTGTGTCATAGTCACAGAATCGACATTCTGAATAGAACTTTTCCTTTTCTTTCTACTAAATGGAAAAGACGGGCATAAAAAATCGCCCGTCTTTCTTTCGGAAAGACCTGCTAATGAAAGTCAAGTAGGAATTTCAAGATTTCAAGTCAGAAAAAAGGCCACACGAAGCCAGACCGCTGAGCGCTCCAAAATTGAAACGGCGGTCAGCCAGAGAGGTGTTCAGTATGAGATCAGATCTGCGCCAGTGTGTTTAGATAAGCAGTTACCGAGGCGTAGTAGATACGCAGGAACTTGTTGGCAGAAGCCATCATGTAGACCTTGTAAGGCTTTCCTTCGGAACGCTTTTTGTCCATGAATTGGTACACGGGTTCGTCCAAAGGGGCGCTTTGCAGATAAATGCCCATCACAAGGAACAAAGTCCTGCGCAGAGCGGCGGAACCCCGTTTGGAGATGCTGCGGCTGTGTATGTCCATTTTGCCAGACTGGAAAGGAGGTGCGTCAATGCCAGCAAAGGCAACCAAAGCCTTTTTGGAGTGGAACCGGCGCACATCGCCAATTTCAGCCATGAGCTGCGGACCGAGCGTAGAACCAACGCCGAACATTTCCATGACCACGGGATATTCGGGCAAGGAAGCGGCCAAAGACTGCATCTCCTGTTTGAGTGCGGCGAGTGCAGCAGAGGTTGCCTTAAGCTGCGCAATTGCCTGTTGTACTAAGAGCTTGGTTGTCTCATTTCGGGGCATAACGCCAATGCAGCTTTGCGCTTTGGAATGAATTTCAAACGCCTTCTCCTGACTGAAATAGTACCCATGCTTTCTGCACCATTTCAGGTATCTGGCAGAAAAAGATTTCAGGGACAATGTTGAAACGCACTGGCAATGCCAGAAGGTCGAGACGAAATCAACCCATTTCTCACTTCCATCGGCACGGGGGGAGCTATTGAACAGTCGATTGACCTCCGGGAATATGGCATCCAGCAAGGAAATCAGGTTGTTTTTCAACATGGTTTGTACCTTGGAATATTGCTGGTACTGCCGGTAGCAGTTTTTCAAAAGTAGCCGGGTATCTTCCTCCGGGACATACCTGGGCAGCGTAAGCCAGTGGTCAAGCCCGTAGTTGGCCAGCTTCACAGCGTCCTTCTTGTCTGTCTTGGCTCGTCTTAAACTGTTGTTCCCGTAGTCATGTACCAGCATTGCATTGACTACGGAGACATAAAGCCCTGCATCGTGGAGCAGCCAAGCCACTGGTGTATGGTAATTGCCCGTGGATTCCATGACCACACGGGTCTCGCCGTCCAGACTTTTGAGCAGCTTTGCCAACTCGCTTAGTTCACTGGCGGTGTGCTGCACTTCAAAGGGGGAAATCACCACCTCTCCGAAGGGGCGCATGACGGCAATCATGCTTTTTCCTTTGGAAACATCGATGCCAACGCAGTTCATTTACATTCCTCCAATACCAAGAATCTGCAACCGGAATCCATCTTTTCTCGCTGCCGATTCAATCTATTGTGTGACACGAACTCTCCGACATCCGGTGGTTCAACCTGCTTAAATCGAACGCTGCAACGAGAGGATGGCTAACAGTCTTTCACACGGACATACAAGCCCAAGGAGTGATTGGTCAGCCAGTTGCTCCTCTCATTGTAGCTTAGGCACGAGATGGAGGGAAAGCCGGACTGGCTGCCCGGCTTTCCTGTCCAAATATATTGTAATAGAGGGCGAAAGGGCGTAGGAATCCAGGCCGCAAATGCAGATTATGCTTGCGGCCTATGTTTTTGCGCTCAAAATCTGGAAGATGCCTTGTCTTTCGTGTCCACACCTGATATAATAACGATGTATTATTCCATTATGTAGTCAATGTTGGGACGGAATGTCGATTCTGTGAATCCAGGGGGTGGGCCACTTGGACGCCGTCGCAAAGGATGTAGAACGGTTCTGTATTTTTGAAGATGATCTTCCACGCAGCGGCGGTCGCTGGCCAGAGTATGCGGCAACGATGATCCTATGCTTTGATCGTTGGGAAAGCGATATGGCCATTGGCAGCCTGTGGACTTTTTTTCAATCTACCCCGATTCCATTTCACGGACTGGATAACCTGCTTTTTATCATGGATGCCATGATGGATCAGGCGGAACAGCCAATGCCTTGGATGGCAAGACGGCACATCAAAGAGCAGACAAGGCCGCACTCCGGTAGGATGCCTCCGCTCCAAAATCCCTTGTCATTTAAGCCAGGCGTGCTGGCCACGGTATCCGTTCGAATTTATACCCGTCAGCACGCTACCATGCAGGGAGCGCTGCGTGTGGAAGGCAATCAAGAGGTATGTTTTCGCAGTGGCCTGGAACTGCTGTATCTCCTGCGGGAAATTACAAAACATCCATTTGCTCTTGAACCTATGGAATCGGAACATGTGTGATATGGGAGAGACTTTATCTGCCTTCTGCCATGCGAAAGGCTGTACAGAATTGCTTGCCCAATGGGATCGTCAGGCCAATCTTCCCCTTACCCCTGAAACCATTCCCTACGGAAGCACGAAAAAGGTGTGGTGGCAGTGTGAAAAAGGCCACCGCTGGCAGGTAACGGTGAACAACCGCACCTCCAGCCACACCGATTGCCCGTACTGCTCCGGCAGAGCTGCGTGGCCCGGAGAAACCGACTTGGCCAGTCAGTTCCCGGAATTGGCAGGAGAATGGCACCCCACCAAAAATCTGCCGCTGACGCCGGAGTGTGTGCTGCCTGGAAGTGAGAAAAAGGTATGGTGGCGGTGCAGCCATGGCCATGTGTGGCGTGCAACCATCCACTCCCGCACAGATGGCTGCGGCTGTCCGGTGTGTGCCAACCGTGCTGTGGCTCCAGGCGTCAATGATCTGGCCAGTCAGTTTCCCAGACTGGCCGAGGAATGGCACCCTACGAAAAATGGCACACTGACGCCCCAAGAGGTGACCTTCGGCACCAAACGCAAAGTTTGGTGGCAGTGCGAAAAAGGGCACGAGTGGTGTGTTTCTATTCAGTCCCGCACCCTGGACGGGACTGGATGTCCAGTCTGCGCTGGGCGAGTGATCCTGCCGGGAGAAAATGATATGGCCTCTCAATTTCCAGGGATAGCTCAGGAGTGGCATCCTACAAAAAATGGCTCTCTGCTGCCGTCCCAGGTCGCGCCCTCCTGCAAACGGCGGATCTGGTGGCGCTGTCCCCTGGGACATGAATATGTGGCCGCAGTGGGGATGCGGACCATGCGGAACTCCGGTTGTCCCTACTGTGCCGGGAAAAAAGTCCTGGCCGGGTTTAACGACCTGTCTACGATGGAGCCGGAAATCGCGGCGCAGTGGCATCCCACACTAAACGGTTCGCTGACGCCCCAAATGGTAACCGCAGGCTCCCACAAAAAGGTCTGGTGGCTCTGCGCCGAGGGCCATGTCTGGAAGGCTGCCATATACTCCCGAGCCGGAAAGCAGAGGCACGGCTGTCCGGTTTGTGCCGGAGTGGTCAACGGAAAACGGCGGGTACGCTATGAAAAAATGCTGGCAGAAGTAAAGGAGGTCATGTCGGTGTGATGGTAGAACAATCTCTGCTGGACTTGTTGTCCATTCAAATGAAGTGTGAGTACTTATCCGATCTGCGGTTTTTGTCACAGGAACAGCGCCGGTATCTGGCACAACGGCTGGACCGGTTGACACCTCGTGAGGAGGATGTCCGGGAGTGGAATGACGCATTGATTTATCTGACAGGCGCATCGCCGGAGGATACAGCCCAGGCAGCAAAAGCGCGGCTCCTCTATTTGTTATCCCAACCTTGCGAGGCAAGGTAGTATAACTTATGTAATCTTAGGAGGAAGTAAAATGAGAAGCAAAGTACGAACGCGGATTGGGAGCATGCTGGTTTGCTTGGCCATGCTCCTGAGCCTGTTGCCGGTAACGGCATTGGCGGCGGAGGGCACAGAGTGCACTGAGTCTGATTGCGCTCATGTGGCAGCAATCGGAAACACTCACTATGGTACCTTAGCAGATGCATTTAATGCAGCAATTGATGGAGATACCGTAAAGGTGCTGAAAGATTCCAACATTGATGAAGGCATTGAAATTAGTGAAGGAAATGTGGTACTTGACCTAAACGGCAAGACTGTTTCTTATGTTCAGAGTAAATCAAACGACGATGTGGGAATTATTGATATTAATGGTACCGCAAATGTAACTGTGACTGGTAATGGCTCGTTTACTTATACAGACGGTTACTATAATAGTTCAAATGATGAACTGGGATATATTTTTAGAGTAGCAGGAAACGCGAAGCTGACTATTGAAAACGGAAATTATCACGCTGTCCTAACTTGCGTTCAAGCAGGAGATAGCTCTGAAGTTGTAATTAAGGATGGTACTTTTTCCACAGGGATTGAGTGGGGCGGAACTCGTTGGCACCTGAATCTAATCGATAATTCTAATGCCAAATTCACTGTTATGGGTGGCGCTTTTGAAGGGTTTGACCCTGGTGCCAGCAAGACTGAGAACCCTGTTGCAAATTTCTGCGCTCCTGGTTATATCAGCGTGACTGAGGACGGCGATAAGACCTACACGGTGCACCCCATAGAAGATGTGGCTGTGGCAGAGGCCAACGGCGAATACTACATGACCCTGGCAGAAGCAGTGGAGGCAGTCGTATCCTCCTCCGGCAAGACCGGCACCGTTACCCTTCTCAATGATGCGCAAGGGTGTGGCATCGGCCTGTTCAACAGCAAAGGCCATGCTGGCATTGACTTGACCATTGATTTTGGCGGCCATACTTATACTGCCGGGGACCCGGCCGTAGGTTCTGCTGGAACAGAAAGCCAGGCGTTCCATCTGGAAAAGGACAATACTGTTACCCTGAAAAACGGAACCATTACGGTAGCTCCGGACAGCCAAAACACCGCAATGTTGATCCAAAACTATTGTAATCTCACGCTGGACAATATTGATCTGATTGGCAATAATCGTACCCAATATATTATCTCCTGCAATTATGGCGATACCGTATTAAAAGATGTCAACATCAGTGGAACGTATGAAAATTTGGTTGCGCTGGATTTGATGCACTGGTTGGGTACCAGCTATGCGGATCAAGTTCCTACTATGAATATCCAGAATTCCGCGGAAAACACAATTTCCGGCAGTGTTGATGTATACTGCTATGGTACCGGTGCTGACAGTTGCCCGAGCAAACCCATTATGACCATCACCGGCGGCACCTTCACTACCGACGTGAAAGATTATTGCGCCACCGGATACACAACAAAGCAGGACGGCAGCAAGTATGTTGTAGTGTCTAAGGACGGCATGGAAGCTGATTCCAGCGCCAGCGGAAGCACCTCTTCCGGCACCGTAGGCGGCACCTTCAATCCCTCTACTGAAAATGGTGACAACGTCGACACCAGCGGCTCTACCATCGAAATCAATGTCGCTACAGGAAGTGATGGCTCCCAGAACGCTGCTGTAAATCATACCTCCATCGAAATCGCCAGCGACGCCCTGACAAGCGTCTCCTCTACCAACTATGAGATAGCAATCACTACCGATGTTGCCGTCCTGACTGTAAGCCAGGAGGCTTGGGCAGATATTACTCAAAACGCCAACGGGAAGAATGTAACCCTCGGCCTCACAAAGGGCGGCACAGAAACAAATCCTGTGTATACGCTCACAGCTCAGGCGGATGGCGAGAATGTCTACTCCGCAGATAATGCCAGCGGCAAGATTACTGTCGCTGTAAAAGCAACCGCTGAAGCACCTATTTATTATGTTCGGGAAGACGGCAGTCTGGAAAACATGAATGCCGCCTTTGAAAACGGAGTAATCACCTGGGACGTCACCCACTTTTCTGACTATGTAGCTGCCAGCGGCAAGGTAGGTCTGGTAGCGGACGGCAAGGTGTCTTTCTACAACACCATCGCGGACGCCATCGATGCAATGAGTTCTGTGACTTCCGGCACTATCACCCTGCTGGATAACATGACAGAGAGCGTCACGATCCCCACCGGCAAGACCGTTCTGCTGGAACTGAACGGTAAGACACTCACCAATAATGCAGGAAGCCACACTATTACCGTTACCCTGGGCAGCAACCTCACCGTGCAGGACAGCGTGGGCGGCGGTCTTGTAGACAATGTGTCCCACGCACGCGCGGCGATCCTGAATAACGGTACTGCCACCCTTAATGGCGGCAAGTATGACCGCAGCAAGGAAAACGGCCAGAACAGCGAAAATGCTGGCGGAAACTCCTATTATGCTATCGTGAACCACGGTACCATGACCATCAACGATGGCGTTACTGTGGCACAGAACGGTCATTTCTCCAGCATGATTGAAAACGGCTATCAGAACTATAACAGCGGCAATGCTTCCACGGGATATGTCCTTGGAACCAATGCAGCAAATCCCTCTCTCACCATCAACGGCGGCAGCTTCTCCGGCGGCCTGAATACCGTAAAGAATGACGACGGCGGCAAACTGGAGATCAACGGCGGTCGTTTCTCCAACGTATCCCAAGCTGTTGTTCTTAACTGGAACACTGCCACCATTACCGGTGGTGACTTCACTGTCACAGAGCCTGGCGTTAACAGCGTCATTCTCAACGGCTTTGCAGACAGCACTCTTGATACGGGCAAACTGGAGATTAAGGGAGGCACCTTTACCTCCACCACCGGTGCGCCGGTGCTGACCACCATGGGCGGAGCTACCCATAGCGGTGACGTCAACATTAGCGGCGGCACGCTGAATGGTGATATTGTGCTGACAGACGCTTACACCGGAGGCAAACTTGAAATTTCTGAAACTGCTGTCATTAACGGTGATGTAATCAATCAGAAAGCTGCCTCTGTCACCGTCACCGGCGGCTCTGTAACCGGTCAGGTATCCAATAACGGCAACGGCAAAATCACCATTACCGGCGGTACCTTCCCCAATGCAGATATCAGCGACTTTGTTGATTCCAGCACAATCGCCATCATTACCTTCAACAGCAACGGCGGCAGTGCTGTCGCAACTCAGGTCGTGGCAAAGAACAATTCTATCTCTCTGCCCACTACCACCCGTTCCGGCTACAACTTCCTGGGCTGGTATCTGAACGACTCTCGGGTCGGCGGTCATAATGATTCTTACAAGGTGACCGGCAATGTGACCCTGGTGGCCCGGTGGAACTACATCAACCAGGGCGGCGGCACCACTGAGCCCTCCGGCGACTACCAAGTCACCGTGGATCGCACCACCGGCGGCAAGATCAGCGTAAGCCCCAGCCGTGCTGATAAAGGCGACACTGTGACCATCACCGTGAAACCTGACAAGGGTTATGAGTTGGATAAGTTGATCGTCACCAACAAGGACGGCGATTCCATCAAGCTCACCAAGAAGGATGACAATAAGTTTACCTTCAAGATGCCCGGCTCTCGTGTGGAGGTCGAGGCTTCCTTTAAGAAGACCGTCGAGGAACCCATCAACCCCTTCACCGATGTTTCCGAGAGCAATTACTACTATGATGCGGTGCTGTGGGCTGTGGAGAACGGTGTGACCAACGGTACCAGTGCCACTACCTTCGGTCCCAATGTCACTGTGACCCGTGCTCAGATGGTGACCTTCCTGTGGAGAGCTTACGGTTCCCCCGAGATCACCGGTGCGAATCCCTTCACTGATGTGAGCACCAGCGACTACTATTATGACGCGGTGCTGTGGGCGGTTACCAACGGTGTGACTACTGGCACCAGCGCAACTACCTTCAGCCCGGATGCCCCCGTGACCCGCGCCCAGGCGGTCACCTTCCAGTGGCGGGCTGCCGGTTCCCCGGTGGTGTCCGGCAGCAGCTTTAGCGATGTGGCTGCTGACGCCTACTATGTCAATGCTGTAACCTGGGCTGTGGCCAACGGTATTACCAACGGTACCAGCGGCACCACCTTCAGCCCCGATGCGGCGGTCTCCCGCGCTCAGGCCGTGACCTTCCTGTGGCGGGAGCTGGCATAAGCATCGCGCAATGAGATAAAACCAACAAAACTGGGAGGGACCGGAATTTTCGGTCCCTCCCAGTTGCTTTTTGATTACCCTTTTGGGTCCCCCTCATTTGCTGTGTGCAGAATTTGATGCACACGACTTAACGCCGCAGTCTTGCACAGAAAATCCCGAATCAGCTCCTGTTCATACAGCCATGTGGACTGGGGTGAACGGTATCCTATCTCTCTGCTGGCCTCCTGGCGTGCGGCTTGAATTGCTTTCTGGATGGAGAGCCACTGACCGTAAGCGCCACCGTTTAGCTGCTTTCTCAGTTTCCGGATGGCGCTCTTATACGCCTTCTCCGCGCCGCTGGGGCCGTTGTAGTTCAGCCGGATGGCCAGTTCCTGAAAGGTCATGCCCTGCTCGTTGGGCTGGCTGATCCCCAGATAACAGCGCACCAAGTTCAACTCTCTGGGCTTGAGCACCTCCTCCATGCGCTGGAGAAGCAGCGTTCGGTGCATGAAACGGTCATAGGCCTTGGCAGGATCACCACCAAAACTAATATCAAAGACACGCTCACCCAGGGACTCAATCTGGAACACGGTGTGGTATTCCTCCAGCAGACATTTGGCCACTTTGGCGGAGACTTCCAACTTCTCTTGAATGGCGGTCAGAAGATCTGCTTCGGTGTCCTGCTCGTGTGTGGCATAGAGGAACGCCACCTGACGCAGCTGGTAGTAACGGTCCAGCGGGAGTGACAGAGAAAAAGAACTTTGGGCGGCGCAGTCCTTCATAGCCGTTTCAATGGCGGGCGTGGCGTAGGTCAGCAGCCTGGTTCCCATGGAAACATCGAACCGCTGTGCCGCCTCCAGCAGTGCCAGCGCACCCTCTTGCTTGAGATCGTCCACCAGAAAATCCTGAGAAAACTGCTCGCAGTAGCTTATGGCCAGCATGGTCAGGTATCCCTCGTTCTGGGAAAGCAGAAGCGAAGCGGCCTCTGGATCACCGTCCTGTATGCGCTGGGCAAGTTCCTCGTTGCTGGGACAGGGCGCGTCACAGAGGTACATGCTCACGGCTTGTCCTCCTGGGCAAGCCGCGCTCTCGCCTGAGCATAAAGCGCCTCCTGCTCCATGTCGTGGGCGTAGTCTCCGGCAGCGTAGTCGTTGTCCATAAGTGCCCGGTCCCGATAGGTCTCCGCGAGATACAGCGCTTCCCGCCGCAGCTCGTCGGAAATTTTTCCTCTCTGGTGATGCTTGCGGATGGTGTTGGTGCGGGTATTGAACAGGCGGTAGACGGGATGCTGCTTGTTCTGCTCCTTCTGGTGCATCATAGCACCGTACTGTCGGCAGGTCAGGCGGTTGTCCTGAGGTGCCATGCCGCTGCAGTATTTGGGCTTGTGTCCGTTGCGGGTAAGAAAATACCGCTCACAGTTCTGACACACGCAGGGAGCGTGGCCGTGATGCAGCCCGTTCATCAAGTCGAAGCAGTAGAACGACATGATCCTGTGAAAGCGGATGCGCTGGACAAACACCATCTTTTCTTTCTGGGTAGGATTCCTGGCAAAGATGTATGTGGACTCCATGACTGGGGACACCGTAAATTTTTCAATATCCGGCAAGGGAAGAGCGTCCATCACATGCCAGAAGTCGTCGCTGGTGAAACAGTCGTGGGCAGCAATGGCAAAGAAAGTCTCGTTCCGCTCCTTGAGCCGGTAGAGATATCCCCGCTCAAAGTAGTCCGCCGCTACAACAAAATGGTAGATCCCCAGGGGGATCGCAAAGGCGGCGGCCAGGTAGTGCAAGAAAAAATCCCGATACGGGGCCTCGGTCGACATCAGGGCATCCACCATGTTCTCGCGGCAATATTGATCCAGCACCTCCAGTTCTCCAGACTTGTCCAGGAAGCAGAAGGGCGGGTATGTCCACAGCACATCCAGCAGGGCGGACACATCTGAGCGCACCTGTGGGAGCAGACGGGCAAAGGTGTCCCGATCTGCGTTCAGGAGTGCTTCCGCCTCTTTGCTGATGGCACCGCCGTAATGGATCAGGGCCTGAAGGGTTGCCTGATCCTGATTCATGATATTGGCCGCAAAATATCCGGCGGGATAGGCTTGCTCGTTCAGAAAAACTAAATCCTGCCATACGTCCAGTGTGAGGTACAGCAGGTTGTTGTTCTGCTTGATCCCCAGCGGCATGTGTCCCCCTCCTGTCCTATATCCATTTTGGTCCTGTCTTGTGATATTCTCATTTTATCAAAACTCCCAGAATAATCAAGTGAAAGGAAAAATACCTTTCCCGGAAGCGCTCACTGAGGTGGGCGCTTTTCATATTCAAAATAAGGAGGAATTGACCGTGAGAAAAAACAACGTACCGCTCCGCACAGTGGATGGAGCAACCTTGATGAGCCAGCCATTGCACTCGCCCAATTTTGTGGTGGACACCCTGCTTGCACAGGGCCTGCACATCCTGGCAGGCTCCCCGAAAGTGGGCAAATCCTGGTTGGCTCTGTGGCTGGCCGTGACAGTGGCCAAGGGAGAACCGGTGTGGAACATGACCACCAGGCAGGGCACCACCCTCTATCTCTGTCTGGAAGATTCCGTCCTCCGTATCCAGAACCGGCTGTTTGAGATCACGGAGGACGCACCAAGCAGCGTCCACTTCTGTACCGCTGTCTCTTATACACATCTCCGAGCCCACGAGACCCTAAG